>OOAN01000006.1_pt1 | contig 142539 bp, 106 predicted proteins | sample 1671301 | NCBI WGS metagenome assembly OOAN01 (sample SAMN06348142, study PRJEB24527) | human gut metagenome | biome: human gut; feature: ankylosing spondylitis patient; material: feces | host: Homo sapiens | place: China | collected 2015-10
TCAAAGGTGTGGCGTCTATACATAATGCACCCCAAAAGTTTTGTGTCTAACTTTTGGGGGGCAGTTCATTATTGGGTGAGATGGAAAAGAGTTCCGTGGAGGTAGGATTTCCTGTTTCGCGGAACTCTTTTTGTGAAGGTATGTGCAGTATAAAATTCTTCTACCGAATATTTTTATTGAAACCAAATAGATTTGTTTAAATCACTTTATAGTTTACCAAATCTTCTAAATCGTATTTGATACTCTCAAAGTCTTGAGTCAAATCTAAAATTCTCACCATTAAAATATTCCCATCATTAGTACGGTAATTACCTTCAGGTTGAACATCAGCTACCGTCTTTGCGTATAGTAACATGCCATCAACATTTCCAGTATGCCCTCTATCTTCATTCATAACGTATGTGTGAATTTGATAGATATTAGGAGAGTGTATGGTGAACTTACCGAAATGTTCTTGTAGGTTTTTACTGTAATATTTAGTGTCAATGATAAGCGTTCTTTCGCCAAGTGCCAGTGTTATATCAGATTGCATAATCGGCAATATGTTGGATGAACTGGCACTGTTATCACTGAAATTCCATTTTATCTGTTTTGCAGCCGCTTTATACTCAGGATGATGTTTCTTATAATACTCCATGATAAAGCGTTGGAATAATAGGTTCATATGTTCATCCGAGAATTGAGGCAACTTTGTATTACCATGTTCTGTAGATAGCAAAAGGTTTTGCATGATGAAGTAACATAGGCTATGTATCATCTGATAGGTTCTGGTATTCCTGTCATATCTTAATAGATTCCATCTTATTACAGGTTGGTCAGTGTCATCAACACCGTCAAAGAATAGCATTAATCTCCTAAGATTGTTCTTTCTCTCATTTTTGACATCTGACTTACTTATGAGCACGCCAACAGTTGACTTTATAATCTGATTAAAGACATTATTGATTGTGAGTTCATCATATTCGCAAGCAAGACGGGAGTGTTGAGAGATTTTTTCCTTAATTGTTCCTTGCAGATTCAACTTGCCTCTAAGAGTTGTTATAGTGTCTTCCTTAAGGACAAATTCTTTATGTAATCCTTGCTTCAATAGATACGCCACGCCCTTGGAAAGAATTTCGGCAAATAAGTCATAGATATTATCGAATTTTTCCCCGGATATATACTCATAATTGTTATGCTTCAATTCCTTGAAAGCATAAGTGAGCATATAAAAAATATTCTTTATGGGGATGTTCTTGTCTATTATCATTTCAATAAGTTCCTTAACGCATTAATGTGTGATTCATACTTTTGTATGTCATCGAACCAATACTCTTTAAGCATCGGCTCAATATCGTATTCAATTACATTCTCCAACCATTCCAAACTGAATTCTTCCTGATTGCAGAAATAGCTATGTCCGATGCAAAAGCCATTGCCTAATGAATCATCTTGGCAAATAGCCTCGTTGAGTGCCTGTATTCCGCCTATGATTCTATTAAATTTCTCATTTGACAATGATGCCATATAGTTCTTAAAACCCTTTGTCGTAAAGCCAGGTACCATCTCAAAAAAACTGAATCTTCTACGAAGTGCATAGTCAATCATAGCCAAAGAACGGTCCGCTGTATTCATCATTCCAATGATATAAAGATTCTTTGGTACGGTAAACAGTTCATCCGTGTATGCCAACTTTATTTCTTTTCCTCGATAGCTGTTTTCAATAAGCATAAGCAGCTCGCCGAATATCTTACTAAGGTTTCCCCGGTTGATTTCGTCTATGATAAAGAAGAAGTCTTTGTCTGGAGTATTCAATGCTTTCTTGCAGAATTTATAGAAAATCCCATGCTTTAGTTCAAATCCGCCATCCGGATTTGGCTTATAACCAAGAATAAAGTCTTCATATGAGTAGTTCTGATGGAACTGTACCATCTCAACTCTTTGCTTATCTATTGTCCCCATTAGCGTATATGCCAATCTTTCAGCGGTGAACGTTTTACCTACACCAGGTGCTCCTTGAAGTATGATATTCTTCTTGTTTCTAAGCAAGGCTTTTAATCTCTGCAATTCGGAAGATGACATAAACACTTCGCTTAAGAATTCAAAATCTGTATATGTAGCGAGAGATTTTGTTGCAGAGAGAGGGTTCTCTTTACGGATAATTTCCATTAAGACTTGGTATTCATCTTCTGTAACCTTGAAGAGAGTTCCGCGTCCGCCTCCAACCATGCATTCCATGCCTTGCAACTCTTCATAGCCTTTGATAATTGAGTAATCAATCGGGGTGAGAAGTTGCTCGGTTTTTCTGAAGTACAAGTGTTTGTCATCAGAATCTTTGGCTATTTCACCCAATGCGACGACCTGTAATGTTGGCGTTGAAGCATAACCAATAACCATGTCTCCAACTTTGGCATCCAAGAAGTTTTGATACACTCTTCGTTTATTACCATTCTCATTTAACAGCGTGTATTCGATTATATCACCAACGTTAATGTCAGAGAACTTCCATACATCAGGAGACGCAACCAACCACCAATATTGTTTTGATGTTGCAGCTTGCGCTGGCACCTCTATATCTTTCCCTCCTACAACCATATCATTTAGGTTCTTTACAAATTCAGGATACTTGCTGATATCAGTTAAGGTCTTCTGTACAAGCTTATGCAGAGAATACTCCCATTCTCCATAATGGGTCCATTTTACTTTTCTGATATGGCGATAAGTCAAATAGCTTTCGTCATAGCAGTAATCACCTTTAACGATACCCCGGCCTATAATTTTGTTAATGCCTTTCTTGGCATACACAATATCTCCCTCATGTAGCTCATGTGCGAATTGCCATAAGGCGAGACTGTCATTTTTGAACGTAGCATCTGCCTTATTATATGCCACTTGCAATGCTTTGGTCAGTTCTTCTCTATTTTTGAATTCGGATATGTCACCAATAGGATTCCATCCTAAACGCATTGTCTGAGATTCTTTGCATTCATCCCACATAGAAGCATTTTCTCCTGGAGCGAAGAGCCAAACTTTAGTTTCTTTGTTGGATTGTTTTACATCCATGATGGCAAGCAGTTCATCGTAGAACATGTATAGGTCTTTGTCTCCTTTTTTCTCTGACAGATAATTATACAACTCTGCTCTTGAATGTTTCTTTGCGTCGGATAGGCCGAAATGAGCGGCAATAGGAACCAACCAATTGTCTTTGTCGTAAATAGGTAGCAATTGTTCATTGGAGTATAGGAAGGCAATCTTCCATGTAGTTACTGGCCACAATTCATTTATTTTCTCTATTTCGTCCCACTCCGCATTGCGTGCATGATTGGCAATCCTTACAATTGCATTTCTGACGTTATTGAATGCCTCTTTCGACGTGCTTCCTAAACGGCTACTCCAAGAATATTTTTCATCATGGGCATATTTGGAATTATCTTGCTTTGGCGTTTTGTCAAACTTAAAGATTCCAAACTTATATGCAGAACCGCCCCATATAGAACCCAAATCATAAGTTTTAGATTCAAGCCAGTAACAGAAAGAGTTATCTTTGTCCAAGTTAGTATATTCTTCCAATGTCATCGCCTCTAAGTTCTCAATAGGGAACTGCTGCAAAAATTGGTTATATAATGTTCTTCTATCCATGTTCATAAATGCTTTTGGGTATCTAAACCATTCATAATAAACAACTCATGTACGTTGTGTTAAACAAAGATACGATAAAAAATGAAATACTTTCCCAAATTTCCGTTACAAAATGCGGTCGCGTATCGAAAGCGGTCTGCATGAACTTCATTTCCTACAAGTTAAAGGCCGAATGAGACTGTCGTTTACGGGGGAGGAGAAAACGTAAGACGGCCAATGCCCTTTACCTTGTAGACAGCCCCTCGCCTTGTCTTCCTCCAAACAGTGGGAACATTATGATGCACACGACAGCATGAAAGGATGTAACGTGTGACTATTCTTTCGGATATGTCGGTAAGTTTGACAAAAAAAAGGCTTGCATGAGAGCGGTTTATCATCTTGCGGCAAACGGAAAATCGTTTGCCTGAGAATGAAAAATCAATCTCAGGCGAATGATTTTTCATTTAGCGCACATTTTTACGCTGTATTCAAGAGTCTGGAAAAGAGGAATATAGAAAAATGCAGGGGCTTTTTTTCCGGCAGAAAAAATTTTTGACGCAAAGGGAGGGAATGGGAATGATAAAAAAACGACGGGCGGTTTATTCGTAGTCTTTCAGTCGTTTGGGATTTTTCGGGAACCAACCTTTCAGCACCCGTTTGCGTTGGTCGAACACTTCGAGTATCCCCCAAAAGGAAGAGAACGATATGACACCGAAAATGATACTCAAGTACACGTTTTCCACATAGAGGGACAAACCGGCACATAGGATTCCCGTCACGAGGAAAGCCCACCAGCATCGGGTTCCGAAATAGTATTCGCCCTTGATGACTAAAGGATGGAACAGGCCGATAATCAGGAAGGTGGCCAAGCCGATAAGTATGCCTACGTAGTTCATTGCGTTTGCGTGTATTTAGTTTGTAGGATGCAAAGTTAAGATTTTATTTCTATATAGCAAGTGTTGCATGAGGCCTCGCACGAATAAATAGAGGAGAAAAGCCAGCCAAAGTGCGTGGTTTTGCCATATAGGGAAGAGGCTGAGGTAGACGCTGAAAAAAGTCAGGGTGGCGCCCAACATGGACAGGAGCATATAGCGTGTGGCCGTGAGTCCGATGAAAACACCGTCCCAAATGAATGCCGAGAGACCTGCAAAGGGGATGAGGGCAGCCCAAGGCAGGTAGTCGGAAGCTGTGGCGACGACATAGGCTTCGTCGGTGAGCAGGTTCATGAGAGCCTTTCCGCCGGCCATATAGAATAAGGTGAAGGTCAGTGCCACGCCGCATCCCCAAAGAAACAGGTTACGGATGACTTTTTTCAGGGCCTGGTAATCTCCCGCACCGGCACATTTGCCCGAGAGGGCTTCTCCGGCAAAGGCGAAACCGTCCATGAAATAAGAATAGAGGGTGAAGTATTGCATCAGCAAGGCATTGGCCGCTAAGATATATTCCCCTTGACGGGAACCGGCGGAGGTGAAATAGAGAGTGACGCACACGAGGCAAAGGGTGCGCAGGAAAATGTCTCGGTTGACACTGAAGAAACGGCGAATGGCGTTTTTCCGGAATACGGAAGAGGGGACGAATGCAAAAGGAAGGCCGAGCCTACGGTGCATACGGTGGCAATAATATAGGGAAAGCGCCAGTCCGCAATATTGGGCGATGGCTGTCCCCAAAGCCACTCCGGCCACGTCCATGTGCCATACGAAGACGAAGAACAGGCTGGCCGCTATGTTGACGAGGTTTTGGACGATGGCCACGTAGAGCGGGTATTTTGCATTTTGCAATCCGATGAACCATCCGGTCATACTGTAAAGCCCAAGCACGGCAGGAGCGCCCCATACGCAGATTCTAAAGTATACCGAAGCAAAATCCGCCACAGCTTCCGTGGGCGACATGACGGACAGGGCCAGATGAAGTAACGGGCCCTGCAGGAGGAGGATGAGGATGGCTATGCCCGTGGAGGTGGCCAAGGAACGATAAAGCAACAGTTGCATTTCTTGTTTATTGTCGGCACCGTAGGCTTGTGAAGTCATCCCGCTGGTTCCCATCCGCAGGAATGCAAAAATCCAATAGATCATATTGAATATCGTACCGCCGATGGCTATGGCACCGATATACGAAGCGGCACCGAGATGTCCCGCAATGGTCAGGTCTATCAGCCCGAGCAGGGGAACGGTGATATTGGAAAGGATGGACGGGAGAGCGATGTGCAGTATCTCTTTGTGATATGACTTATTCATGGCGGTCATTTGTTGGCTGAATAAAAACAAAGGCACTGTCAACTCGCTGAAAGCTTGTTTTACAGTGCCTTTTCTGATGGTCGGGGTAGCGGGATTCGAACCCACGACCCCCTGCTCCCAAAGCAGGTGCGCTAACCGGACTGCGCTACACCCCGAGACTTGAGAGAATGTGATTTCTCAAAAGCGATGCAAAGGTACGTCTTTTAGACGACATATCCAAACTAAATACAAAAAAAGTGGCATGCCTCTCAAAAGAAACATGCCATTTTCTGATAAATGCCAGACTAACGGTTTAGAATTTAAAAGGCTGGCTCTTTACGTAGATTTTGTAACCTTTGATGCTTTCGGGCGCTCCCTGTTCCACGCGGGGAAGATATTGGAAACCGCCTAATGTCTGCTCTGCGCCCAAATCCAATACGATGTAATGGGGGAACTTCACGTCTTTATTGGTACTCCAATACGTAGACTCCTGAAGGTCGAAAATCTTATCGGCTGTCTTGTTGCCCGAAGAGATGTCCTCGTCGTCGGCGTATGCCACTGTCCATGGCTCGCGGCTGATGCGCTGCCCCTTGTCGTCGAGCATGTACCATTCTGCGATACAAGCATATTCGCGGTTGTTATGGGAATTCAAGGCTTCGATGCACACGTAACGTCCCGTTACGGGTTGGTCGAACCGGACTTCCTGCCAACCGTTGCCTGCGGCAAACTCACCGGTCTTGCAGGGCGTTTCGCCGGCCAGATTCAGAGTTTGTCCTTCCTTGCGGTGCGTGTTCGGCGCATCGACGTTCAGTTTGTCGATGATAGGTTTGGACAGGCCTTCGACCACGGTTTCCTGCGGACCTACAATGTCTTGTACGATAATCTCGTTCTCGCCCTTCTTCAACCAACATCCGGGCATGTAAAGCGTCTGTTGCGGACCGATTTTCCAGAAGCGTCCGATGGCGTGTCCGTTTACGTAAACCTGTCCTTTGCCCCATGTTTCCAGGTTCAGGAATGTGTCGCCGGTCTTTTTCAGGTTGAAAGTCGCACGGTAGCATCCCGGTACTTTCTGGTCCTTCAGCGGAACATATTTCATGTCCTTCTGTACCTGATAGCTGTCGCTGAGGGTGTAAATCTGCCAGTTTTTCAAGTTGACGGTCACTTGGCTGCCGGTATTCATGGTGTAGCTCAATTCCACTTTTTCCGTAATGCCCTTGAAGTCCTTGATGGCACGGCCGAAGTTGATTCGTCCCATGGCTTCCACAAGGATGTCCAGTTGGTCTCCTTCCTTCATGGCCGGCAGCAACATGGTCTTCTCATGGTTGCGACGGTCGATGGAGCCGATCAGTTTCCCATTGATAAAGACTTGCGCGAAATCGTGCGCATCCGTTATGGTCAGGATACTTTGTGTCGGTACGGCCGGAGTCTTAGTGCGGTAAAGAATGGAACCCCATCCTTGGTTGAACGCTTCCATCGTTTGAATGTCCATCGACGCATGAGGTGCAGGGAGGTTCTCAAACAAAGGAGCCACTTCCGTAAACTGTATTTTGGGAACATTGATTACAGGGAATTCTTTGGGGATGGAGGGTAACTTCTTGTCGCTATACCCCGATAGCATCTCTCGCAATTCCATGTATTTAGGAGTGACTTGCCCGGCCTCGTTGATGGGAGCATCGTAATCGTACGAAGTCACGTCGGGTGAGAATCCGGGGCTGTTGGCACCGGCCCAGTGTCCCCAACTGGTACCTCCGTGCGTCATGTAGAGCGAGAATGAAATGCCTTTGTCCAACATTTCCTTCAGTCCACCGACCATTTCCTTGCTGCCGCGCGTTTCGTGACGCCCGCCCCATTTGTCGAACCATCCGCTCCAGAACTCGGAACACATTTGGGGGGACTCAGGACGCAACTCGCCCAACCTCTTGAATTCGTTTTCGATATTGGCGCCGGTACCGAAGTTCATGGTCCATACCAGATCGTCCAGTCCGTTTTTGGTAAAGTTGGAACTCCAGTCACATTGGAACAAAGTTACTTTGTCGAAACCTGAGTCGCGGATGATGTCGCGAATGGCCGAAACATACGGTTTGTCCTCGCCGTACGACCCGTATTCGTTTTCTACTTGCACCATGATAATCGGTCCGCCTTTTTCAATGGTCAAGTCTCCGATCTGTTCTCCCAGTTTTTTGGCGAAGATGCGGTAACGTTCCATGAAGTACGGGTCTTGTTCTCTCAGACGGATGTCTTTCTTCTTCAACAACCACCAGGGCAGGCCGCCCATTTCCCATTCGGCGCATACGTACGGGCCGGGACGCACGATGACATAAAGTCCGTTTTCTTGTGCCAATCGGATAAATTCCGCCACGTCGTTATTGCCCGTGAAGTCGAACTTGCCTTCTTCCTGTTCGTGTATGTTCCAAAAGACATACAGACAAAGCGTGTTCATTCCCAAAGCCTTGCACATCTTGATGCGCTGTTCCCAATAGGGACGCGGGATGCGGGGATAATGCACTTCGGCGGCTTTGATGATGAAAGGCTTGCCGTTAAGGAGGAATGTCTTGTTTCCTACTCCGAAAGTTTCGGTTTTGGCCGCAGCTTCTGTCGGAGTGAAAAGGAACAATCCGGCCGTAAGCAAGGATGCTTTAAGCACGTGGCTGATACTTCTGTTTAAATTCATCATAGAAATCAGTTATTAATGATATGGTTTCTCAAATTTTGTGGGTTCAAAAATACGACACTTATTTTTTATATACAAGTTTTTGAAGAAAAAGGATAAAATAAGAACGAAAACTTTTATCTAACGTTGAATTCCTCATAAAAAAAGGATAACTTTGCATGTTGAATCTTAATATAAGCAAACAGATATGTTCAGGACAAATACTTGTGGTGAGCTGAGACTTGCGGATGCCGGAAAGACCGTGACGTTGGCCGGGTGGGTGCAGCGTGTGCGTAAGATGGGAGGCATGACTTTCGTCGACTTGCGTGACCGGTATGGCATTACACAATTAGTTTTTAATGAAGAAGTGAATGACGCGCTTTGTGCCCGGGCTAATAAGTTGGGGCGTGAAGATGTGATTCAGATAAAGGGCGAAGTGAACGAGCGTGAGAGTAAGAATAAGAATTTGCCGACAGGGGAGATTGAAATCATCGTGTCGGAACTGACTGTACTCAATGCTTCCGTTACTCCTCCTTTCACGATCGAAGACAATACGGACGGAGGGGATGATATACGTATGAAGTACCGCTATTTGGATTTGCGCCGTGCTTGCGTGAGGAAAAATCTGGAACTCCGCCATCAGATGACGATGGAGGTTCGCCGTTATCTGGACAGCAAAGGTTTTTTGGAAATAGAAACACCGATGCTGATTGGGTCTACTCCTGAAGGTGCCCGTGATTTTGTGGTGCCTTCCCGCATGAATCCGGGGCAGTTTTATGCGTTGCCGCAAAGCCCGCAGACTTTAAAACAATTGTTGATGGTAGCCGGTATGGACCGTTACTTCCAGATTGTGAAGTGTTTTCGCGATGAAGACTTGCGTGCCGACCGCCAACCGGAATTTACACAGATAGACTGTGAGATGAGTTTTGTGGAGCAGGAGGACGTGATAGCCCTTTTTGAAGGGATGGCCAAACACCTCTTCCGTACGATACGGGGTATAGAACTCACGGAACCATTCCCCCGCATGCCTTGGAGCGAAGCCATGCGGCTTTACGGTAGCGACAAGCCGGACACGCGTTTCGGTATGGAGTTCGTGGAACTGATGGACGTGTTGAAAGGTACGGGAGAGTTTTCCGTGTTCAATGATGCGTCCTACATCGGAGGTATTTGTGCGCCGGGATGTGCTTCATATACCCGTAAGCAGTTGGATCAACTGACGGACTTCGTGAAGCGCAGTCAAATAGGGGCAAAAGGATTGGTATATGCCCGTGTGCAGGAAGACGGCAGCGTAAAATCCAGTGTGGATAAATTCTATACGCAGGAAGTGTTGTTGCGCTTGAAGGAGGCGATGAAGGCCGTGCCGGGCGATTTGATACTGATAATGAGTGGCGAGGATGCCATGAAGACGCGTAAACAGTTATGTGAATTGCGTTTGGAGATGGGAACTCGTTTGGGATTGCGCGATAAGAACAAATTCTCTTTGTTGTGGGTGGTGGATTTCCCGATGTTCGAATGGAGCGAAGAGGAAGGGCGCTTGATGGCGATGCACCATCCGTTCACGCATCCCAAGGATGAGGATATCCCATTGTTGGATTCCAATCCGGCGGCTGTGCGTGCGGATGCTTACGATATGGTTTGCAATGGAGTTGAAGTAGGAGGGGGGTCCATCCGTATCCACGATCCGGGGCTTCAGGACAAGATGTTCAAGATATTGGGCTTCACGGAAGAACGTGCACAGGAGCAGTTCGGTTTCCTGATGAATGCTTTCAAATACGGTGCGCCTCCTCACGGTGGTTTGGCGTACGGGCTTGACCGTTGGGTAAGTTTGTTTGCCGGACTTGACAGTATTCGCGATTGCATCGCTTTCCCGAAGAATAACAGTGGGCGTGATGTAATGTTGGATGCACCTTCTTATATAGACCAGAAGCAGTTGGATGAACTGAGTTTGGCACTTGATTTAAAAGATTGAGCAAAAGAAGGATATATAGAAATATTATAGTTATAAAAATGTGCGAAGGAAATAATCCCTCGCACATTTTTATAATATCCATCTCATGATAACGGAAATGGAATTATTCAGAAGGTGCTTCTGCCGTAGAGTGAAGCGGTTTGCTTACCGGAAATAATTTAGTGAATAAAGTAGGGAAAGGGGTCTCGAACTCCATTGGTTCCCCCGTGATGGGATGGTAAAAATTCAGTCGATAGGCATGTAATCCCAACCGTCCTATCGGATCGCTTCCATTGCCGTATTTTGAATCGCCGACTACCGGATGGCCAATATCTTGCATGTGTACACGGATTTGGTTTTTCCGGCCGGTTTCCAATTTCAATTCAACCAACGAATAACGCTCTCTCGCGTCTAACGTATGAAAATGTGTGACGGCATATTTTCCTCCGTTGTCTGTCGGACTGGAGTACGTTACATACGCTTTATTGTCTTTCAACCAAGAAGATATGGTTCCGCCTTCTTTTTCCATCTTCCCACTGACTACGGCCACGTATCTACGGTCTGTCACGATTTCCTGCCAGTGTTCTTCCAAAATCCGTTGTACCTCTATATTTTTTGCATACATCATCAAACCGGATGTGTCGCGGTCCAAACGGTGTACTACGTGGGCTGTGCATTTGAAATGCCGTCGGGTAAAATATTCATCCAATACGGTTTTGATTGAAAATTGTTGTGCAACAGCGGGCATAGAGAGAATGCCTGCACTTTTTTCAATCACAATCAGGTCTTTGTCTTCATATACAATCTTAACGTATTTGTTTTTCAGCTCATTGTTACGCTTATGTTTGCTTACCCGTACAACCATACCGGGTCGTAATTCATAATTATATTGGGAGACCGATTTTTTGTTTACCGTAATGCCATGTCCCGTCAGAATATCTTTGGCTTTATTCCTACTGATTCCGTTCATCGATTCCATAATGAAATCCAATAATAACATGGGTTTATTGACTGTAAACTCTATGTATTTTGATGCTGCATATTGTGCACCGGACTTATTTCTCATCTTTTCTTCTGTTTTTTGCAAAGGTAAGACTATTTTTTCAAATACAGGCCTTGTGGTTGCTTGAATCTTGAGATTTAATACCTAACCGCCATTATGTTTAATAAGAAAGAAGCTTTTTAATTATTCATTCTACTTCGAAAGTTTCTTTCAAAAAAAGGAAAGAAAGCCAAAATCCTCTTCGGCTTTCTTTCCTTTTCTTTATTTCGTGTTTTATTTTGCTGTTTAGAGAAGTTCCAACTGCTTGAATACTTTTGTAAGTTTCTGAATCGCTTCATCCACTTGTTCGTGCGTATGGTTAGCCATCAGGGCAAAACGTACTAAGGTATCCTGAGGCGCACATGCAGGCGGAATCACAGGATTAATGAAAACTCCTTCGTCAAAAGCCAATTTCGTAACCATGAATGTTTTTTCCGTATCACGGACGTATAAAGGAATGATAGGAGATTCTGTGGCACCGATTTCAAATCCTGATGCGCGAAAACGTTTTAAGGCATAATTCGTTACGTTCCATAAATTTTCCAAGCGCTCCGGTTCTTGCTGAAGAATATGCAGGGCTTCTAACGCTGAAGCCGTAGCGGCCGGTGTGGCTGATGCACTGAATATATAGGTACGCGCATTATGCTTTAACCAATTAATGATACTTTTGTCTGCTGCGATAAAACCTCCGATTGAAGCCAAGGACTTGCTAAATGTTCCCATTATCAAGTCTACCTCCTTCGTCAAGCCAAAATAATCACATACTCCTCTACCCTGCTTGCCAAAAACGCCAAGACCATGAGCCTCGTCTACCATAATGGAAGCGTTATATTTATGTTTCAGGCGCACAATTTCGGGAAGATTAGCTAAATCTCCTTCCATTGAAAAGACTCCGTCTACGATGATTAATTTGATAGCGTCTGGATTACATTTTTGTAATTGCTTCTCCAAATCAGCCATGTCATTGTGCTTGTACTTCAGGTTTTGAGAGAAAGACAAACGTTTGCCATCTACAATAGACGCGTGGTCCCGGTCATCGCAAATAATATAGTCTCCTCGTCCTGTCAAACAAGGGATGACACCGGAGTTGACTGTAAAGCCTGTTGCGAAACAGAGAGCTTCTTCTTTGCCTACAAAAGCCGCCAATTCTTTTTCAAGTTGAACATGTATGTCTAATGTTCCGTTGAGGAATCGTGAACCGGCACAACCGGAACCATATTTACGCATAGCAGCCACGCCAGCTTCTATGACGCGGTCATCGCCCGTCAGACCTGTATAAGCGTTAGAACCAAACATGAGTACGCGATGACCTCCCATGAGGACCTCGGTGCCTTGTTTGCCTTCTATTTCGCGGAAATAAGGGTATATGCCTTCAGCCATGTACTTTTGTGGCTCGTCATATTTAGCTAATTTGTCTTGTAATAAGCCCATTTTAATAAGTTCGTAATTAAAAAACTTTGCAAAGTTAATAAAAACATCTTTTTAAATAGCCTTTAATCATAAAAAATCTTTTTAATGTTCTTGTAAGCCTTAAAGCCAGATGCTGTATTTTTCATTTTTTATCCTTATCTTTGCTTCCGATTTAAGAAGCAATATGGCAAAGAGGAGCATCGTTTTTATTATAAACCCTATATCTGGAACTCAAAGTAAGGACAATATCATAGAACTGATTTCTCAGCATTTGGATCAAGATAAATTCAATTATCAGGTTGTCCGGACTGAATATGCCGGACATGCTACTTTATTGGCACAAGAGCATGTTGAAAAAGGCTGTGATGCGGTTGTGGCTATTGGGGGCGACGGCACTGTCAATGAAATAGCCCGTTCTTTAGTACATACTTCTGTGGCTTTCGGTGTCATTCCTTGTGGTTCGGGAAACGGATTGGCACGTCATTTACGTATTCCAATGGAGCCGCTTGGCGCCATTAAGGTGCTTAATCGTTTTGATATTGAGTGTTTGGATTATGGGAAGATAAATGACCTCCCTTTTTTTTGTACATGCGGTGTGGGGTTTGATGCTTTTGTAAGTTCCAAATTCGCTCATTCGGAGAAACGCGGAGTATTGACTTATTTGGAGAACACGCTTCGAGAAGGCTTAAAATATAAGCCGGACACATATGAGATTGAAATAGAAGGAGAAACGTCCAAATACAAGGCCTTTCTGATAGCTTGTGCCAATGCGTCTCAATATGGGAATAATGCATATATCGCTCCTCACGCTTCTATGTCGGACGGACTTATGGATGTAACGATAATGGAGCCTTTTACAGTTCTGGAAGCTCCTCAGATTGCCGTTCAGTTGTTCAATAGGACATTGTTGCAGAATAATAAGATCAAGACATTCCGATGCAAAAACATTCGCATCCATCGTGAACACCCCGGGGTGATTCATTTTGATGGCGATCCCATGTCGGCCGGGACGGATATTGACGTACAATTGATACAAAAAGGCTTGAATATGATTGTGAATACTCAACAAGCCTCAGACACTGCGTTTGGGCGGGTTGTTTCAGAATTATATGACGAACTGATTTCTTTGAGTATAAGCGTACGTAATCGAAATATCCGGCGTATAGACAGCTTTAACAAAGAAGTCATGAGACGCCTGAAATTATAATCAAAAATGTATGTAATATTCTTCTGTGAGCTTTTTGTATTCTTCCGTGTAAATACCATTTCTGTCTCTGGCCATGAGCCGTGTGGTTTGAGGGTAAGGCGTACTTCCTTTTTTAAAGCTCAATAAGGCTCTTTTTGGCATACTCTCAGGCAAACTGTGTATCATGCATCTTTTGTGGAGATTGAGCCCCCTCTCCCACGCCATTTGTATGAAAGCATCGGCTGACGATGCAGGGAGGACGACGTTGAAACAAGCTCCGTCGTTCAACCATGTATATGCGTTAGCGATGAGTGCATCGAAAGGAAGAGCGTCACTATGGCGTGCATAGTTACGTTTTTCTCCAGGGCATTGCAGTGAATTCGTGAAAAACGGCGGGTTACATGTTATCAGGTCAAACTTTTTCTGAGGAATGTAAGTGAGGGCATTTTCTACTTCAAAATGCAGACGTTGTGACCAAGGTGTCTTTTTCCCGTTATCTGTGGCTTGGTTTACTGCTTCCTCGTCTATGTCTATTCCTATGATGTATGCGTTGCACTTTTGAGCTAACATGATGGCTATCAATCCGGAACCTGTGCCGATGTCGAGGATATATTTGGAATCGGGACAAACTTCCGTCCATGCGCCCAGCAGTACTCCATCCGTACCAACCTTCATGGCACATTTGTCGTGATAAATTGTGAACTTCTTAAAGTCGAAATGAGTTTTTGCCATAAAATTCGGGTGTAATCTTAGAGTCTATCCTTCGTTTTGCTTGCAAAAGTAGCAAATATTTGTTATTTCCACTGTATATCATACGTAGAGTACACTCTTTTTTTGTATCTTTGCCACGTTTTGTGAAAAAAGTTTTGTTCACTAAATCATTTAAGATTTTTAATATGCATATTGACGATAATCAGAATCCATTTTCATTGGTTGCAGATTTTGAAGGAGATGAATCCAGTGTTTTCGACGTGGAAATGGAGGCCACATTACCGATTTTGCCGTTGCGCAACATGGTGTTATTCCCAGGTGTGGTGATGCCTGTGGCAGTGGGACGGAAGTCTTCTCTTCGTTTGGCGAAAGCCGCAGATAAAAATAAATTGAACATCGGCGTAGTTTGTCAGTTGAGTCCGGAGACAGAGAATCCGGGGTTTGATGATTTGTATCACATCGGGACGATGGCAAAGATTATTCGTATTCTTGAATTGCCAGACCGTTCTACCACTGTCATCTTACAAGGTATGAGCCGTTTCGATTTGAAAGGTATTGTGTCCGACAAGCCTTATCTTACCGGTATGGTAGAGAAATTAGAAGACACGCTCCCTTCGAAGAATAACAAAGAGTTCGAAATCTTGGCGGAAGCTTGTCGCGAACGTACGGTGCAGTACATTCAGATGAGTGACCAAATGCCGAAGGAATCCATGTTCGCGGTGAAAAACGTGAGCAACAATATGTTTTTGGTAAACTTTGTATGCGCCAATTTCCCATTCCCTATTGTCCGCAAGATGGAGTTGTTGAGAGAGGGGGCACTGGATTTGCGTACGGTCAACTTGCTCAAGTTGTTGAACAAGGAAATCCAATATTCTGAACTTCGGGCCGAAATCCAACGTAAGACCCGGGAAGATTTGGACATGCAACAACGTGAGTACTTTTTGCAACAACAAATCAAAAACATACAGGATGAACTCGGCGGTACGCCGCAGGATCAGGACTTGCATGATTTACGTACTCAGGCCAAAAAAAAGAAATGGCCGGAAGACGTTGCCAAGACATTCAATCGGGAAGTGGACAAACTTGAACGTTTGAATCCCCAAAGTCCGGATTATAACGTCCAACTCAATTATTTGCAAACAATGTTGAGCCTGCCTTGGCAGACCTATACGGAAGATAATTTAAATTTGAAGAATGCCGAAAGAGTTTTGAACAAAGACCATTACGGCTTGGAGAAAGTAAAAGAACGCATATTGGAGCATCTGGCCGTTTTGCAATTAAGAGGCGACCAAAAATCTCCGATAATCTGTTTGTACGGTCCTCCGGGTGTCGGCAAGACATCTTTGGGTAAAAGTATCGCCTCTGCCTTAAAGCGGAAATACATCCGCATGTCTTTGGGTGGATTGCATGACGAGGCTGAAATCCGGGGACACCGCCGCACGTATATCGGAGCTATGCCCGGGCGCATTATAAAAAGTATGATAAAGGCAGGTTCATCCAATCCGGTGTTCATCTTGGACGAGATAGACAAGGTGACGCAGAATACGGTGAATGGCGACCCCTCTTCTGCCTTGTTGGAAGTGCTCGACCCGGAACAGAACAGTGCTTTCCATGATAATTTCCTGGATGTAGACTATGATTTGTCCAAGGTCATGTTTATTGCGACAGCGAATAATATCGGCACGATACCCCGTCCCTTGCTCGACCGTATGGAACTGATAGAAGTGAGCGGCTATATCACGGAAGAGAAGGTAGAGATAGCTAAACGTCATTTGGTGCCCAAGGAAAAGGAAAACAATGGCTTGGCCGACCGGTCGGAAATCAAAATCAGCAAGCCGGCATTGGAGTACATGATAGAGAACTACACCCGTGAGTCCGGTGTGCGAGGATTGGAAAAACAAATAAACAAGGTGTTCCGCAAAATGGCATTGGAATACGCCCGAAATGGTGCATTTTCTTGTACGGACGTGAAAGTGGCCGATGTGGAACGCTTGTTGGGCAAACCTTTATATACTCGCGACAAATACCAGGGCAATGGCTATGCCGGTGTGGTAACCGGATTGGCATGGACTTCCGTAGGGGGGGAAATCCTCTTTATAGAGACGAGCCTGAGCAAGGGAAAAGGTAGCAAGTTGACGCTCACAGGAAATTTGGGCGACGTAATGAAAGAGTCGGCGGTTTTGGCATTGGAATATATCAAAGCGCATGCTGACCATTTGCATATTGATGCGCGGATTTTCGACCTATGGAATATCCATGTGCACGTGCCTGAAGGAGCCGTACCTAAAGACGGACCGTCGGCCGGTATTACCATGGCTACTTCCATCGCTTCGGCATTGACCCAACGTAAGGTCCGCCCGAATCTGGCTATGACCGGTGAGATAACGTTACGTGGAAAAGTGCTGCCCGTAGGAGGCATCAAGGAGAAAATCCTGGCAGCAAAACGTGCAGGCATCAAAGATATCGTCATGTGTGAGGAAAACCGCAAGAACATAGAGGAAATTCCGGAAATGTATCTCAAAGGGCTGTCGTTCCATTATGTGAATGATGTGTCCGAGGTCTTGAATTTTGCTTTGTTGGATGAAAAAGTAACCAATGCCATCGAGTTTACTTTCGATGAGCCTAAGAACGAAACGAAATGAAGTTTGAACTCCAACATACAGATTCCCTTACGTCGGCTCGGGCCGGGGTGTTGACCACAGACCATGGCTTGATAGAGACGCCTGTTTTCATGCCGGTGGGCACGGTGGGCTCGGTCAAAGCCGTCCATCCGTGGGAATTGAAGGAAGACATCAAGGCGCAAATCATTTTGGGAAATACTTATCATTTGTACTTGCGGCCTGGTATTAATGTCCTGGAAAAAGCCGGTGGGTTGCACAAGTTCAACGGTTTTGACCGCCCTATCCTGACCGACAGCGGAGGCTTCCAAGTCTTTTCGTTGACCGGTATCCGTAAATTGCGTGAGGAAGGGTGCGAATTCCGTTCGCACATCGACGGTTCAAAACATATTTTCACCCCCGAGAAGGTCATGGACATTGAGCGTGCCATCGGGGCAGACATCATGATGGCATTCGACGAATGTCCACCGGGCACATCCGACTACGCATACGCGAAAAAAAGTTTGGGGCTGACCCACCGTTGGTTGGACCGCTGTATTCGTCGTTTCAATGAGACAGAACCCCGATACGGTTACCAACAATCACTTTTTCCCATCGTGCAAGGCTGCACTTATAAGGACTTGCGTATCCAATCGGCCGAGTTCGTGGCATCGAAGGAGGCCGATGGCAATGCCATTGGCGGATTGGCTGTGGGCGAACCGGCGGAAGTGATGTACGAAATGATAGAGGTGGTCAACGGGATCTTGCCGAAAGACAAGCCTCGTTATCTTATGGGGGTCGGTACACCGGTGAATATTCTTGAAGGCATAGAGCGTGGAGTAGACATGTTCGACTGCGTGATGCCTACGCGTAACGGGCGCAATGCCATGCTGTTCACACAGAATGGTATTATGAACCTGCGTAATAAGAAATGGGAAGACGACTTTTCGCCTTTGGATCCAGACGGGACTTCTTACGTAGACAAGGCATATAGCAAAGCCTACCTGCATCACCTTTTCAAAGCTCAGGAATTGTTGGCGCTGCAAATCGCCTCCATCCATAATCTTGCTTTTTATCTGTGGCTGACACGCGAGGCGCGACGCCATATCATAGTCGGGGACTTCTCTTCTTGGAAAGCCTTGATGGTAAAAAGGGTGGCCGCACGGCTATAATTAAAGAAGTACTGTATATGAAGTGGTATAAACGTCTCATTTCCAAGTTGGATATGTATCTTATCAAGAAGTTCCTGGGTACATATTTCTTTTCCATAGCATTGATTATTTCCATTGCCGTGGTGTTCGACTTCAATGAGAATATCGATAAGTTTACGACCAACCATGCCCCGTGGAAAGGTATCATTTTCGAGTACTACGCCAACTTCGTCCCTTATTTTTCCAATTTGTTCAGTCCGCTGTTCGTGTTCATCTCTGTGATATTCTTCACCTCCAAACTGGCAGAGAATTCGGAGATTATCGCCATGATGGCCGCCGGGATGAGTTTCAAGCGCCTGATGCGCCCTTATATGATTTCGGCAGCCATCATTGCAGTGATGACTTTCCTGTTGGGAGCCTACGTTATTCCTAAGGGAAGCGTCACGCGACTAAACTTTGAGAACACATATAAAAAGAAAAAAAGGACGGAATTCGCCCAGAATGTGCAACTACAGGTCGATACGGGGGTTATTGCGTTTATCGAACATTTCGACGGGCGTACCAAGACCGGTTATCATTTCTCGTTGGACAAGTTTGTGAACAAGAAGCTTGTGTCACACCTTACGGCGGCTTCGGTGTCTTACGACACATTGTCGGACGAGCGTTACCATTGGCGAATCAACAATTACACGCTCCGCGAATTGAAAGGCATGCGTGAGTACATTTCCCATGGTTCGAGGATAGATTCCATCATCGCCATGGAACCGTCGGACTTCTTGCTGACGCGTAACCAACAGGAAACCTTGACCAGTCCGGAACTGAAAGAATATATCGTCAAGCAGCGTGCCCGTGGCTCGGGGAATGTGAAACCGTTCGAGGTGGAGTACCAGAAACGGTTTGCCACTCCCTTTGCTTCGTTCATCCTGACGATTATCGGTCTTTCCCTTTCGGCGCGGAAGCGGAAAGGGGGCATGGGACTGTATTTGGGCATCGGGTTGGCACTAAGTGCCTCTTACATTTTGTTCCAGACGGTTTCGTCTACTTTTGCAATCAATGCAGACTGGCCGCCGGCTTTGGCGGCGTGGCTGCCCAATATAATATTTGCCTTTATTGCGTTCTTCCTTTATAAAAAGGCACCGCAGTAGAGTGGATGTAGGATTTAAACACAAATTAGAACAGTGGATTTTTACGATTTGGATTTAAGCGACCAAGTGCTCGATGCCTTGGACGATATGAATTTTACCGAGTGCACGCCTATTCAGGAACATGCCATCCCCGTGATTCTCGAGGGGCGTGACATGATTGGTGTGGCGCAGACGGGGACGGGTAAGACTGCGGCTTTCCTGCTTCCCATATTGAGTAAGCTAAGCGATGGCGGTTATCCCGAAAAAGCCATTAATTGTATCATTATGTCCCCCACCCGGGAACTGGCCCAACAAATAGACCAGGCCATGGAGGGGTTTTCCTATTATATGAACGTGTCGAGCGTAGCTGTATATGGTGGAAACGACGGGATACGTTACGAGCAGGAGAAACGCGGGTTGGCCATGGGAGCCGACGTGATAATCGCCACGCCGGGACGCTTAATCAGTCATTTGAGTTTAGGCAACGTAGATTTGTCTGAAGTGTCTTTCTTTGTATTAGATGAGGCAGACCGCATGTTGGACATGGGTTTCAGCGACGACATCATGCAGATTGTCAAGTATTTGCCCAAAGAACGCCAGACCATCATGTTTTCGGCCACGATGCCCCGGAAGATTCAAGACTTGGCGCGCACCATCCTGCACGATCCGGTAGAAGTGAAACTGGCCGTATCGAAACCGGCCGACAAAATCGTGCAGTCGGCTTACGTATGCTATGAGGCGCAAAAGGTGTCATTAGTCAAAAAGCTGTTTGCCGAGCGGCCTCCACATCGCGTGATTGTCTTTGCGTCTTCCAAATTGAAAGTGAAAGACATGGCCATTGCCTTGGGACGTGCCGGATTTAAGGTCGGTGCCATGCACTCGGATTTGGAACAGCAGGAGCGTGACGAAGTGATGTATAAGTTCAAAGCCCAACAAATCGACGTGTTGGTAGCTACGGACATTGTGGCGCGTGGCATCGACATCGACGATATCCAGTTGGTCATCAATTTCGATGTGCCTCATGATGCCGAAGATTATGTGCACCGTATCGGTCGTACAGCCCGTGCCAACAACGACGGAGAGGCGATAACCTTGGTGAGCGAGAAAGACCAGCAACGTTTTGCTTCCATCGAGCATTTCCTTGAAACTGAAATAGAAAAACGTTCCCTGCCGGAAGGGCTTGGAGAAGGTCCGGCCTATCGGCCGGAAAAAGGTGGCGAAAAGGGGAATGGCAGACATGGAAGTCCAAGACACGGCAGGCGGCAAGGCAAATCGGGAAACCGCAGAAAAACAAGCCCCATCCCACAAACACATACTCAAAACAATACCAAGGCACAAGCTTCCGGTTCAAAAAGTGCGCCGGTAAATGGGGACGCGCCGAAATCGCCATCTTTGACAGAGAAGAAAAACAAGAATAAGCCTCGAAGATATTTTAATAAGAAGAAATCTGCAACCGTTTCGCAAGGAAGCGCAGAAAAGAGGGAAAATACAGGCGGTGTTTCCTGATAGAATTGTTCCGCATTAATGGAAACCGTCCGTTTGCCTTCGCGAAGGCAAACGGACGGTTTTTTTTATTTCTCTTTTTTCAGTAAGTCCCTGATTTCCGTGAGCAGTTGGATGTCGGCCGGAGGGGCAGCCGGAGCTTTCGGTTCCTCTTTCTTCTTTTTGTTGAGGGCGTTCATTCCCTTTACCAAAAGGAAGATGGCCAGTGCAATGATGATGAAGTCCAACGTGGTCTGGATAAAATTACCGTAATTCAGCGTGACGGCCGGCGTCACCTCTGCCCCTCCCTCCACGACTGCTTCTTTCAATGTGATTTTCAGGTCGGAGAAATTCACTCCGCCGATGAGCAATCCAACGGGCGGCATGATGATGTCGGCCACCACCGAAGAAACGATTTTACCGAAGGCACCGCCGATAATGATACCGACCGCCATGTCCACCACATTGCCACGCATGGCAAATTGCTTGAATTCTTGCAAGATTTTTTTCATAGTCCCCAGTTCTGTTTATGAATTACCAGGGCAAGTTAAGCAAAATTATTCCAATGGCCAAATTTCTCTTTCATTCTTTTCCTTTTCTTTTCCCTCTTATTGTTTTTCTTTACAGCCATAGTGTCGTGTCCTTTTGTTTTTAAGATAAAATCATGATTTTCTAAACCTTTGTATAATAGATACTTATGAATGTAAAATCAATCTCCTGAGATTGAAAAATCAATCGGCTGAGAATGATTTTCCGTTCTGCGGCAAACGATTTTTCATTTTCAGGAGATTGATTTTATGCTTGGAGGAAGGTGCGCGGAGAGGTTCATCGGATATTCTGAAAAACGTACAGAACGGACGTACGCTCAATGCCTGAACCGGGAAGTATCCACTTCCTTGATTTCCTTTTTCTTATATCCTCCGAAACGGAAATTGAAGTTCAGGGTGAACGTTCTTAGGTAAAAAGAGTTTTCCATTCTCACGTCCTGACCTCCGTAACGTAGGTTACATTCCGGCATACTTGTATTGAATATGTCGCTACAACGGGCAGAGAGTGTGGCTTTGCCTCCGGCAAAGGTCCATTTCACCCCGGCATCTGCCGTACCCACCATTTTCAGGTCGTATGTACCTTGTATGGCCGGAGTCTGCATGAATCCGCGCAATTCGAAAGCCAGATTCTTGTTCAGCTTGAACGTGTTGTCCCATTGGCACTGCAAAATCCACTTTTTCCGGTCGAAAGGAAGGTCGAAAAAGTCGTCGCAACGGTGGCGTGCGTATTGTTCCACCGCTACCCAACGGGAATCCCACCACGTTCCGACCTGGAACGGCACCGTGGCCATGAGGCCTACGTACTGTGTGTAGTTCCAGTTCATCATCTTGTAAATCATGGCCAACCGTTCTGTGGACTGATAGGCAGTCTGCATGAACTGGTCTTGGGTACGGGAGAAGTATGCGCCGAAGACATACTTCTGCTTCAGGATGTAGTTGGCATTCACACTGTAGTTCGTCTGAGGACGCAATCCGGGTGTGCCCCATATTTCGGAATATCCGTTGATATAGCTGACGGAAGACTGCATTTCCCAATATCCCGGATAAGTCTTTCGGGTGGAGAGTGAGAGTTGCAGGATGTGTTCGGGAGTCTTCATGTAAGTGAGGGAAGCCTGAGGGTAGAAAGCCCATTTGCGGTAATTGCCGATGGAGTAATACTCCCCTGTGCCCGATACCGACCATGATATACCACCGGGGTAATCTTTTCCCAACGATACGTAGAAGTCTGTGGTCTGTTCTTTTAACTTGGAGTCCGTAGAGGGAGTGGCGATGTCGCCTTCCACCTCGGTGTAGGTTTGAAAGTCATGGTTATGGGTTTGTGTATAAGAGACGCCATATCCCAGATTCCATCCTTGGGACAGTTTGTGTTTCTGGTCGGCATACACGTTGTAGCGGTCTATCCGTTGCCCGCCAACCAAGGTGAAACGGTTCCGGTTGCCGTCGGCATACTCGGCGTGCATCCACCGCCTGTTGTCGGTCGTATAGTGCGTATAGTCCCCGCCGGCATCCAGGCCGAATCCCGAACGGAGGTGCAATGCGATGTTGTGCATCTGGGCTTCGCGACGGCCGTCTATGTCACTGGTTTGGAAATTTCCTGTTGTTTGCGCGTCCTCTTGTATATTCGGCATGTATTTGCCGGTATAAGCCAAGTCTATGCTGCTGTTCTCGTTGAAGTGGTATTCTCCGGCCACCCTCATGTTATGCCTGTAAGCTTTGTTGCGAAGCTGTTCGTTTTCTTCTATGGAATATATCTGTCCGTCCAGGGTGTGCCGTGAAAATAAGTTGTAATATTGCATCGTGTGTATACGGTCTATGCCGTACATGGCATCCAATGCCAGTTTCGGGGTTGAGAAACGGAAATTCCCGGTGGCATTGCCCGCGTTGAAGTAGCAGTTGTCATAACTTGCATTGACTTCGCCCTGAAAGGAATAGTCGTTGGGACGTTTCAGAACGACGTTCAGGGTAGCTCCTCTTACGTGATATTGTGGCGGAGTACTATACATGACCTCCACTTTCTCCACACGGCTGACCGGAGTATTCCGCAAAAGGGTCTCCAACTGTCCCGCATCCATCGTGGTGGGTTTGCCGTTCAGGATGACCGTGACATCTCCGGCACCGGCCAAGGTCAATTTGCCTCCTATCTCTTGTACGCCGGGCAACCTCTGCAAGGCCTCGTAAGTGTTGTTGACGACTTTGCCCCGGACGATTTGTTCCAAATCATAGTTCTACCTCCCCTCTTCCACTCTTACTATGGGGTGCTCGGCTTTGACCACGACCTCACCGATGGTGCGGTCAGCCGGTTGTAGTACAATGGTCCCGGCATCCTTTCCTGTTCCGTTTACGGTTTGTGAACGGTATAAAAGGTGTTGTACAATCAGGCGATACTGCTCCGGTTGGGCCGGTAGGGTGAAATGTCCGTCGGCATCCGATACGGCGGCACTGACGAATGTGGAATCCGGAGCCTGCAATACTACCGTAGCCCCTGTTACCGGACAGGATTTCCGGTCCGTAATTCTTCCGGTAACAGTCTGGGCATCCAGTATTTGAATGCCCAGACCGTAACTCCCCAATAAAAGGACGCTTAAAATCTTGTATGTTCTGTTCATGATGGTGTGCAGGGGTTAATACTCGAGAAGTTCCATTGTCGGCTTGCCGTCGTATCCTACACAGATATTGACCATATAGCAACTGGCATCGTCGGGGATACATACCGTGGCATTGAAATGGCATCCGCGCGGACCGGCTTCGGAAAATACCATATTCGACAGGATGGCCTGGTTCAGAAATCCACTGGGTACGAGCCCGGTGAAACTCTTCCGGGTGTAGTCTTGTGAAAACAAGCATGTCTTCCCCTTGTACACACAAATGTGAATCACGTTGTCGTAGTATACATTTTCCACGGCGATGCCCTCGTCCGTATAACTTGTCTTATATACTTTCAAGCGCGAGGGGTTGACGTAGACATAGCAATGGTAACGCTCGCCGCCATGGAACACTACTGTGTCTTTTTTTACGACTTCATTGTAGGTGAGCGTGGCGGCTTGCCGGTGGATGAAATAGATACTGTCGTTCGGGTCTTCCGACCGGACGAGCTTCACGATCTCACCCGTGGCTGAATGGAAGTGGAAAAGGTGATTTCCTCTCTTGTCTATGGGATAAGCGGTCGTATCTCCCCCTCCGGCCAAAAATAAAGTGTCCTTACGGATGAAAAAACGTACCGGTACGTTGGCCGTATCGGGGTAATAGATGGTGTCCCCTTTGGCGCAGAACGAAACGGTCTCGGTCTCCTGGTCAATCCAGATTCCCTGCAAAGCTTTTTTGGCCTCCTGGTCTTCCGGTTCGGGAGTATCCCCGTTTGGAGTCCGGTTGTCCCTTGTGCCGCAACTTGTCCACGCAGCCACGGACACTAAAAGACTACCGTATATAATATGATGTATCCATTTCATTACTTTCCGATACAATGGTATTCAAATCCGGCTTCGCGTACTTCGCCTGCGTCATATACGTTACGCCCGTCGATGACGAGCCGTCCGCTCATCGTCTTCTTCAGCACGCCCCAAGCCGGCAGGCGGAATTCCTTCCATTCGGTCACTAAGAGCAGCGCGTCGGCATCCAATGCCGCTTCGTACATGTCACGGGCATAAATGACTGCGTCACCCAAACGGCGGCGACATTCGTTCATGGCTTCCGGATCGTAGACACGAACCGTGCATCCGGCTTCCAATAATTTCCGGATAAGGATGAGAGAAGGGGCTTCGCGCATGTCGTCCGTCTCTGGCTTGAAAGCCAGTCCCCACAATGTGACGGTCTTGCCAACCAACTCATGTTGCCATGCCGCGTCCAACTTGTGGAAGAGGATGGATTTTTGACGTTCGTTTACTGTCTCTACGGCTTTCAGCACAGCCATTTCGTACCCGTTTTGCTCGGCCGTCTTGATGAGTGCCTTCACGTCTTTGGGAAAACAAGAGCCTCCGTAGCCGCATCCGGCATATAGGAACTTGCGGCCGATACGGGTGTCGGCTCCGATACCGTTGCGCACCATGTTGACATCCGCTCCCACGCGTTCGCACAAATTGGCGATGTCGTTCATGAAAGAGATACGTGTGGCCAACATGGAGTTCGCCGCGTATTTCGTCATCTCTGCAGAGGGAATGTCCATGAATATCACCCGGAAATTGTTAATAAGGAAAGGTTTGTAGAGTTTGGTCATCAGTTCCTTGGCTTTTTCAGACTCCACGCCTACCACCACGCGGTCCGGGCTCATGAAGTCGCTGATGGCGTTGCCTTCTTTCAGGAACTCCGGATTGGAAGCTACATCGAATTTGATGTCAAGACCCCGTTTGTCCAATTCTTCCTGAATGGCGTGGCGCACTTTCCGCGCCGTACCGACAGGAACGGTGCTCTTAGTGACAACCAATTTGTAATCAGTCATATATCTACCTATAGTTCGAGCAACTTGTAGGACGTATTTCAAGTCCGCGCTTCCGTCTTCGTCGGGTGGAGTCCCCACAGCACTGAATATCACCTGCACCTTGTCGAGCACGCTTTCGAGCGTGGTGGTGAAATCCAACCGCCCTGCCTTTTGATTCTTCAAGACCAACTCTTTCAGGCCTGGTTCGTAAATAGGAATTTCACCTTGTTTGAGCTTTTCAATTTTATTCCGGTCCACGTCCACACAAGCGACATTGACCCCTATTTCGGCAAAACATGCACCGGTTACCAAACCTACGTAGCCGCTGCCTACAATCGCTATATTCATATTTTCGTTGCTATTAACCACAGGCAAAAGTAATGAAAAATAGGGCTATCAACAATACAAGCTGAAATATTTGATAACTTTTTCTGCAAAAATTAGCAATGTCCACGGGAAAGCCGTAAATTTGTAGTGTGAAAGAGTTAGTAAAACATATCGAGATATTGTTGTTGGACCACGACTGCGTGGTGGTTCCGCAAATCGGGGGATTCGTGACTTGCAACGCCCCGGCCAAATACGTGGAAGAAGAGAATCTGTTTTTACCTCCTATCCGCACGGTGGGGTTCAACGAACGCCTGAAAGCCGATGACGGGTTGTTGGTCCGTTCATACGTGGAAGCATACGGTTGTTCCGACACCGAAGCGAGAACCATGCTCGGGGAACAGATCCGTGACCTGCAGCAGGAATTGTGGGAGGCAGGTACGTACGACCTTGGGAGCATCGGCGTATTGATGTTGGACGAACGGAACAATGTGGAGTTTTCACCTTGTCAGGCCGGTACGGTCTGTCCGGCTTATTATGGTTTGGATGCCTTGCTGTTCGAACCTTTGCAGGCGGAAAAAGCGGTGGAAGCGTCATTGGCCGACGAGGTTTCGCGTACAGTCCCCGAAAGAAAGCCCGAAACAGTGACGGTCGAAAGCGAACCTGTGGCACGCGGAGAAATTACCATCCGGCTGAAGACGGCGTGGCTGCAAAACATTGCTGCCGTGGCTGCCGTGGTGCTCTTGTTTTTCCTGATGTCTCCCGATGCCAAGAACACGGGGGTATCTTCCGCAAGCCAGGCCGAGTTTGCTCGCCTGATGTGGATGCCTGCGGTACAGGAAACTGTGCCTGAGGCATTCAACAAGCCGGAAGAAATACAAGTCAAGGGTTCAGGAACGGGTGTGGAAAGTCCGGTGTCGGCTGCTGTCCAACCGGAAACCGTCCAAAAGGCTGCTGTTTCGGTGGCAGTGGAAAGCGGTTTTTGCGTCGTGGTGGCCAGTGCCATACCGGAAAAGAACGCGAAAGCGTATGTCGAACGGCTTCATAAGGAAGGTTACAAAGAGGCGCAAGTATATAAAAAAGGAAATATGGTGCGTGTGGTTTTTCCGGGATTTGCATCCGAAGCGGAAGCGCATGCCAAGATGAACGCTTTGAGTGACCGGTCGGAAGAATTTGCTTACGCATGGGTTTACCAAATCAAGTAAGGAATACAAGGAATGAAAAGAGTACGCTGTCCTAAATGTGACCATTATATCACTTTTGACGAAACCCAGTATGAAGACGGGCAGTCGCTTGTTTTCGAATGTCCGGAATGCCGCAAGCAGTTCGGCATACGCATCGGGGTATCCAAATTGAGGGCTACACGTAAGGAAGAGACCGTGGACGAGAACGAGAACGATGACGCATACGGCAGCATCGTTGTGGTGGAGAACGTCTTCCACTATAAGCAGGTGCTTCCGCTGAAGTTGGGCGACAACGTAATCGGACGGTATGTGAAAGGGACTGCCATTTCTACCCCCATCGAGACAGTAGACCCCAGTGTGGACACCAAGCATTGCATCATCAATGTGAAGCGGGACAAGAACGGTCGTCTGGTGTACACCTTGCGCGACGCGCCGAGCAATACCGGCACTTTTTATATGAATGACATATTGACGGACTATGACCGTGTGAGACTGGAGGACGGCAGCATAGTCACTATCGGGGCTACCACGCTGATATTGCGTGCGGCTCGTGAAGAATAATTTTTATCTTATTTTATGCAACCGGAATTGAGCAAGATGGTTGCCGCTACACTTTCCATTGCCGAAAGACAAGTGGCACGCACCTTGGATTTATTAGCGGAAGGGGCTACCATCCCTTTTATCAGCCGTTACCGTAAGGAGATGACCGGAGGGCTGGATGAAGTGCAAATCGGAGAAATCAAAAGAGTGTATGACAAATTGGTCGAGACGGGGAAACGAAAGGAAACGATATTGGCTTCCATCGAGGCGCAAGACAAGTTGACCGATGAACTGAAACGGAGAATCGTGGCTTGTTGGGACGCTACGGAATTGGAAGACATCTATTTGCCTTATAAACCGAAACGTCGTACGCGTGCCGAGATTGCCCGGCAGAAAGGACTGGAGCCCTTGGCCGTAATTATCGCCATGCAGCGTGAGGCGCACATACGCGAAGTGGCCGGACGTTATGTGAACGGGCAAGTAAAGGATGCGGACGAGGCTTTGGCTGGGGCTTCGGATATTTTGGCCGAACAGTTCAACGAGAACGAACGTTGCCGGAATGCCGTGCGCCAACAGTTCCGCCGTGGAGCCGTCATCAGTTCCAAAGTGGTGAAGGGTAAAGAGGAGGAAGGGGCAAAATACCGTGATTATTTTGATTTCAGCGAACCGTTGAAGCGATGTTCATCCCATCGCCTGTTGGCTTTGCGACGCGGAGAGGCGGAAGGTATCCTGAAGGTGGCTATTTCGCCGGACGACGAGACCTGCGTAGAGAACTTGAATCGTTTGTGCGTCAAAGGGAACGGTGAATGTAGTAAACTTGTAGCTTCCGCATTGACAGATAGTTATAAGCGTTTGATTAAACCTTCCATCGAAACGGAATTTGCAGCCGCTTCCAAACAAAAAGCCGATGATGAGGCCATCAGGGTCTTCGCGCAAAATCTTCACCAACTGCTTTTGGCTCCGCCTTTGGGGCAGAAACGCGTGTTGGGCTTAGACCCCGGATTCCGTACGGGATGCAAGGTGGTATGCTTGGATGCCCAGGGGAATTTGTTGCATAACGAAGCGGTATACCCCCACCCTCCGCGTAATGAATATGCACAGGCGCAACGGAAGTTGCAGAAATTAGTGGAACAGTACGACATACAGGCCATAGCCATAGGGAACGGTACGGCCAGTCGCGAGACGGAGAGCTTCGTGCAATCTGTCCGTTTCGACCGTCCGGTAGAAGCGTTCGTGGTGAGTGAAGACGGGGCTTCCATCTATTCGGCTTCCAAAATCGCCCGTGAGGAATTTCCGGAATATGACGTGACGGTGCGCGGTGCCGTTTCCATCGGACGCAGGTTGATGGACCCGTTGGCGGAATTGGTGAAGATAGACCCGAAATCCATTGGTGTCGGGCAATACCAGCACGACGTGGACCAGACGAAACTGCGGGAAACGTTGAACCGTACGGTAGAGTCTTGCGTGAATGCCGTGGGAGTCAACTTGAATACTGCGAGTTGCCAACTATTGACTTACGTTTCGGGGTTGGGACCGCAACTGGCGCAGAATATCGTGGACTACCGTGCGGAAAACGGCCCCTTCCCCACCCGGCGGGATTTGATGAAAGTGAAACGCATGGGGGCGAAAGCTTTTGAGCAGTGCGCCGGTTTCTTGCGCATTCCGGGAGGTGAGGATCCCTTGGACAATACAGCCGTACATCCGGAACGTTATGCCTTGGTGCAAAGGATGGCCAAGGATGTGGGGGCTTCTGTGGAGGAACTCATCCGTAACAAGGATTTGCGGCGGAGCATTCCCTTGGAACGGTATGCGACTGAGGATTGCGGCCTTCCTACGCTGAACGATATCATGGGCGAACTGGATAAACCGGGGCGTGATCCGCGCAGCAAAATAAAGGCCTTTTCTTTCGATCCCAATGTACGCACGATGGATGACCTGAGGGAAGGGATGGTATTGCCGGGCATCATTTCCAATATTACGAATTTCGGTTGTTTCGTAGACATCGGGGTGCATGAGAAAGGTTTGGTACATATTTCGCAGTTGGCAGACCGCTATGTAAGTGACCCGAACGAGGTCGTTTCGCTTCACCAACAGGTAAAAGTACGCGTGCTGCAAGTGGACAAGGAGCGCAAACGGATTGCATTATCATTGAAAATCTGAGAATTTATGAAATACAAGATTTTGGTTCTGGATTTGGACGGAACCTTGACGAACAAGAAAAAAGAAATCACGGCATACACGAGGGAAACCCTCATCCGGGCACAGGAAGCAGGCGTGAAGATCGTGTTGGCTTCCGGACGGCCCACCTACGGCATCGTCCCTTTGGCCGAAGAATTGCGCCTCGGAGACTTCGAAGGCTATATCCTGTCTTACAACGGAGGGCAAATCATTGATTGGAAAACCAAGAAGATGATGTATGAGAATGAACTCGACCCGAAAGTATATCCTTATTTATATGAATGCGCGAAGAAGAACGGTTTCGTAATATTGAGCTATAAGGACGAGTATATCGTATCGGAAGACGCAGGGAATCCGTATGTGCAGCATGAGGCTTTTCTGAACAGGATGCCCAGTATTACTGTGCCGAATTTCCTGGAAGTGTTCGATTTTCCTGTCCCGAAGTGCCTGATTGTGGGCGACCCCGAACCGTTGTCCGTACTGGAGCAAAAGATGAAGCAAGATTTGGAAGGGCAGATGAATGTATTCCGCTCCGAACCGTTTTTCCTGGAATTGGTGCCCAATGGTATCGACAAGGCGCGAAGCCTTGCCGTCCTATTGGACGAGTTGGGCATGAAGCCGGAAGAAATGGTGGCTGTGGGCGACGGATTCAACGACTTATCCATGATACAGTTTGCAGGTCTGGGAATAGCCATGGCTAATGCGCAGGATGTCGTAAAAAAAGCCGCAGACTATGTTACTCTCTCGAATGAGGAGGACGGTGTGGCCGCAGTGGTGGAGAAGTTCTTTTGGGAATAACTCCGAATCTTGATACATAGAAAATGCAGGAAGGTTGGAACTTGAAACCTTTCCTGCATTTTTTGTGTTTACGCTCTTCTTTCCAACATGACCACGTTTTCCACGTGCTGCGTATGTGGGAACATGTCCACGGGGCGTACTCCCATGATTTTGTATTGAGAATCCAACAAAGCCAGGTCACGCGCCTGTGTGGCCGGATTGCAACTGACGTAGACGATGCGATGCGGTGCGGCAAACAGGATGGTCTCTATGACGTCTTTGTGCATGCCGGCTCTTGGAGGGTCCGTGATGATTACGTCCGGTTGGCCGTGTGCCGCGATGAATTCCTTGTTCAGGATGTCCTTCATGTCACCGGCGAAAAACAGGGTATTGCCGATTCCGTTGATTTGTGAATTGATTTTGGCATCCTCAATGGCTTCGGGCACATATTCTATTCCGATGACCTTCCGGGCTTTCCCGGCCACGAAATTGGCGATGGTTCCGGTTCCGGTATACAAGTCGTAAACCAGTTCCGTACCGGTGAGGCCTGCAAAGTCTCGCGCTACCTTATATAATTCATACGCCTGGTCGGTATTGGTCTGGTAGAAACTTTTCGGACCGACCTTGAACCTCAGATTTTCCATCTGCAGGTAAATGTGGTCGTTTCCCCTAAACGTGATGACATCCAAGTCTCCTATCGTATCATTATATTTGAGGTTGTTTACGTATAATAAAGAGGTAATCTCCGGGAATGTTTCGGCCAGATAACCCATCAATGCCTCGGCCTGCGCTTTTTCCGTATCGTTGGTGATGCAGAACTGCATAAGAAGCATCAATTCGCCCGTATTGGAATTGCGGATCATCATGTTACGCAATAATCCGGCATGTTCCCGCTGATCGTGGAATGTCAACCGATGCTCGTATCCGTAGTCACGGATGGCGTTACGGATGCGGTTATTGATATCGTCCATCAGACGACATTGTTCGATGGGTAATATCTTGTCGAACGAACCGCAGGTGTGGAATCCTACGGCTCCGTTCTGCGGATATGCGTTTCCGGACGCTATTTCTTCCGGTGTCAGCCATCTCTTGTTTGAAAAGCCGAATTCCAACTTGTTTCGGTATTCTTCCGTTTTCACGGAACCCAATATAGGTTGTACGCCGTTGAGTTCTACCTTACCGATGCGGGTAAGGTTATCCAAAACTTGCTGTTGCTTGTATTTGAGCTGCTCTTTATATGGGAGACACTGCCACTTGCAACCGCCGCAAAATCCGAAATGCGGGCAGAAAGGTACGGCCCGAAATGGAGAGTATTGGTGGAACTTTACGGCTGTCGCTTCGCAATAATGATGTTTTTTCTTTTGGATTTTCAGGTCGACCACATCTCCGGGAACGACAAAGGGAACGAAAACTACCATGTCGTCCACACGGGCCAGAGCTTTGCCCTCGGCTGCCACATCCGTAATTGTAATATTCTCTAATATAGGGAATTCTTTTCTTTTTCGGGTCATATCCGATGAGTTTATTGGGTTTCTTATTTTGATTTCAGGGAACAAAAGTAGCATTTTTTTTGCATTTTTTCTTGTTTTTCCTTTTGCAGCCCATTTTTTTTGAGTAGTTTTGCATTAATTCATTTTGTTAACTAATTCAAAAACAAACTTTGAAAAATGAGTGAAAAAAGAGTTTATACTTTTGGAAACGGGCAGGCTGAGGGCAATGCCCAGATGAGAGAGAGACTTGGTGGCAAAGGTGCTAATCTCGCCGAAATGAATCTTATCGGCATACCTGTGCCTCCCGGTTTTACTATTGCAACTGATGTTTGCAATGAATACTATGAGGTCGGGCAAGAGAAAATCGTAGAAATACTCCAAGCTGAGGTCAATGCTGCGGTAGCCCATGTAGAAAACCTGATGAACAGTAAGTTCGGAAGCACTGAGAATCCGTTGTTGGTTTCGGTTCGTTCCGGTGCCCGGGCTTCCATGCCGGGAATGATGGACACCATTCTTAACTTGGGCTTGAATGATGAAGTAGCCGAAGGAATGGTGCGCAAGACGGGCAATCCTCATTTCGTGTACGATTCTTACCGCCGTTTTGTTCAGATGTACGGTGACGTAGTGTTGGGTATGAAACCGGTGAATAAGGAGGATATCGACCCGTTCGAAGCCATCATAGACGAAGTGAAAGCCATTCGCGGGATAGAGTTGGACAAGGATTTGTCGGTGGATGAGTTGAAAGATTTGGTGGCCCGTTTTAAGAAAGCTATCAAGGAACGGACCGGAAACGACTTCCCTACCGACCCGATGGAGCAACTCTGGGGAGCCATCTGCGCCGTATTCCGCAGTTGGATGAACGAACGTGCTATCCTTTACCGTAAGATGGAGGGCATACCCGACGAATGGGGTACGGCTGTTTCTGTCATGGCTATGGTATTCGGCAATATGGGCGAGACGTCGGCTACGGGTGTTTGTTTTAGCCGCGATGCCGCAACGGGTGAGAATCTGTTCAACGGTGAGTATCTTGTGAATGCACAAGGTGAGGATGTTGTGGCTGGAATCCGTACACCTCAGCAAATTACGATAGAAGGTTCACGCCGTTGGGCTGCCCTGCAAGGTATCTCGGAAGAGGAACGTGCTGCCAAATATCCTTCGATGGAAGAGGCTATGCCTGAGATTTATAAAGAACTTGATGCCATTCAGGCTAAATTGGAAAACCACTATCGCGATATGCAGGATATGGAGTTCACGGTCCAGGAAGGCAAACTTTGGTTCTTGCAGACGCGCAACGGCAAACGTACCGGTACGGCCATGGTGAAGATTGCCATGGACTTGGTACGTGAAGGATTGATAGACGAAAAAACGGCATTGAAACGTTGTGAACCTCAAAAACTGGATGAGCTTCTCCATCCTGTGTTCGATAAGGATGCGTTGAAGAAAGCCAAGGTGATTACGCAAGGTTTGCCGGCTTCTCCGGGTGCGGCATGCGGACAAATCGTGTTCCACGCAGACGATGCCCAGAAATGGCGTGAGGACGGCCATCGGGTGGTTATGGTACGTATCGAGACCTCTCCCGAAGATTTGGCCGGCATGTCGGCAGCCGAAGGTATCCTCACCGCCCGTGGAGGCATGACCTCCCATGCTGCTGTGGTAGCTCGTGGTATGGGTAAATGTTGTGTGTCCGGTGCCGGTGCCATCAATGTGAACTACAAGAACAAGACTGTGGAGATTGAAGGCGTTGTATATAAAGAAGGCGATTACATCTCCTTGAACGGTTCTACGGGACAAGTTTATGCCGGAGAAATACCGACGAAAGCGGCTGAGCTGTCTGGTGACTTCAAGGCTCTGATGGATTTGTGTGACAAATTTACGAAGCTTCAGGTACGGACGAATGCCGACACGCCCCACGATGCACAAGTGGCTCGTTCTTTCGGAGCAAAGGGTATCGGTTTGACCCGTACGGAACACATGTTCTTTGAAGACCAGAAGATTGTGGCCATGCGTGAGATGATTCTGGCCGATAGCGTGGAAGGCCGTAAAAAAGCTTTGGCCAAACTGCTTCCTTATCAGAAGAGCGACTTTAAGGGTATTCTTGAAGCTATGGATGGCTGTCCGGTGAACATTCGTTTGCTCGATCCCCCACTCCATGAATTTGTCCCCCATGACTTGAAGGGACAACAGAAGATGGCCGATGAGATGGGTGTCAGTGTGGAAGAAATCCAGAAACGTGTGGAAAGCCTTGCCGAGAACAATCCGATGTTGGGTCATCGTGGGTGCCGTTTGGGGATTACTTTCCCGGAAATAACCGAAATGCAGACCCGTGCCATTTTGGGTGCAGCCTGCGAGTTGAAGAAAGAAGGTAAGGACCCGAAACCAGAAATCATGGTACCGTTGGTAGGTATTCTTTACGAATTGAAACAGCAGAAAGAAGTCATTTTGGCTACGGCTAAGGAAGTTTTCGCCGAAGAAGGTATCGAAGTGGAGTTTGAAATCGGCACTATGATAGAGACTCCTCGTGCGGCCCTGACAGCCAACCGTATCGCTTCGGAAGCCGAGTACTTCTCTTTCGGAACGAACGATTTGACACAGATGACATTCGGTTACTCGCGTGATGATATTGCCAGTTTCTTGCCGGTGTATCTGGAAAAGAAGATTCTGGCGGTGGATCCCTTCCAAGTGTTGGACCAGAACGGTGTAGGCCAACTCATTAAGATGGCAGTGGAAAAGGGACGTAGCGTACGCCCGAATATCCGTACCGGCATTTGTGGAGAGCATGGCGGTGAACCTTCTTCTGTGAAATTCTGCGCTAAGATAGGAATGGACTATGCTTCTTGTTCTCCTTTCCGCGTGCCTATTGCCCGTCTTGCTGCGGCGCAGGCGGCCATTGAAGAATGATTCGAATCCGTTTGATTGCAATACATAAAGAAAGAGACCTGCGCATCCATTGCGCAGGTCTCTTTCTTTATATATGTTCATAAGGGAATCGGTCGTTTTTTGTCATTATTATCTGAAAACAATCTCTACCTTAGGGGAAAAACTCATACCTACCGTATCAGTTTGATGCGGACAACTTATGAACAATTTTTCTATATGACGCTATTTCTTGTAATTTTAATGGACTGGCGTTTGCCCGTAGAAGTAGCGTATAATCCGATACATATCCCTTTGTTCCGAGAGGTGAGACGTATATGATTGTCCCCCATTCCGCAGGTCTCCGTTTGCAGAAGCACACCGGATAACGAATAGATACGTAATATCCCGGCTTCTTTGCTCTTCAGGTACAACTCCTGTCCGTGGCAGGAATAGCTGACGATGGAATTTATGGTATACTCTGTTTCGTTCCGACGGTCTTTGATGCCATCAGGGTCGTCCGGTTGTACTTTTCGGATGATGGCGAAAGGAAATTCTGAAAACACGCTTCTTGTCGTTACGCTTAAAGCCGGGTTGTCGGCATCGGTTTCGAGAAAACCTGAGCCTGCGGAAGAAGAAAGACCAATGGCGTACAGGTCTTCATCCGAATATTTGCGGAAGAGATTGAAGGAATGTTTGGAATAATCGTTCTTTGTAGTCAGTGTCCCTTCGTCAGACAAATGTTTATTGTTATCCGTTTGGCTGACAAACATGTAACGGTCGCCATAAAGTGGCATGGGACGTATCCTCCACAAAAACGAGCGGTCGTCGGTTTCGTCCAGAGCTGTGAACGTGGCATCCGTGTTTCTCAAATACCGGCCGGTTTGCGGGTCTTTGATATAAAAACTGTCTTTGGCTTGCGGTTCGAGCGTATTGGATTCATATACAGGCAGATTGAAATGCAAGACGGTTTCGGCCTTTGAGCCTGTTTGTGAAACGCGGTGGAACATCAACGTGTATTCCATGCAGGTGTCCAACACTCCGACACACAAGGTATCGTTCAGGTCGGCCACTTTTCCACCCAAATCGTTCAGGTGGAAAGTCAATGTGTCAGCTTGTATGGTGTCTTTGTCGAGTATCCATTTGTAAATGCGCGTGGAGTTGGCGGACTGGGCAAGCAGGGAATTCGGCGAGGCGTACAAAGACACGGCCGTGTGGCGTGGCACGGCCAAGGTAGTCCCGCTATAGCTTTTAGTTCCGTCATACGCAATAAACGGGTCTATTTCCGACACTTCCACGCGGAACGTTTGTTGTAATCGGGCACCGGCCTGATTGGTCATCGTCACCCGGTAATAAGCATTCGATGAAACGCTCGGCAGCGTCATCAGATTTTCGTTATGACCCAGTGCATTCCAATTCTGCCCATTGGTACTTTTTTCCCACTTCCATTCACGTACGGGGGTATCAATATAGTCCACTCCAAATGTCAGTTCATCATATTTCTTCACGTAAATCAACGTGTCTGTTCCTGTGGTACCGTTCATCTTATAATAAGGAGTGAAATTACCGGTCCAACCCTCCCCCTCCACATGAAGGGCGAACAACTGCGTGTTGCTCACTCCTTTTTCATTGGTATAATGCACACGGAAGGTACGCGAAGTGTCCAACACGATGTCACGTGTGGAGGAAGTGCATGCCGGGTCATCGTCCCATGCCCATTTACCGGTATCCGTTTCTCCGTCCGGCAATAGGGCCGTCAGGGTCACGGTCGCCCCTTTGGGGATACAGTTCACGTCAGGCCGGTCGATTTCACGGCCTTCATACGTGATTTTCCCGTTCAGGACCGTGGGAACCTTAGTCTTGTCCTCCAACGGGTCGAGCGTACACATCAGGGTGCTGAAGCCCAAATGATCGTAGCCGCCGCTGTTACCTCCGCCGAATCCTCCTCCCGCATCTATTCCGTTTTCGTTCATTTCGAGCATCTTCCTGGAGTAAGGCACCTCTATGCCTCGTATGTTTTCATAGTAATTCACGATACGGGCTTGAGCCGGACGGTTGGTTCCCCGTCCTCCGTCTCCCATCCTCATGAAAGTCCCGTCGCAATTCGTATAAGGACTGTTCGGCAAATCATCCACTCCCGAATTATAGGCGTTGACATATTCAAACCCGCATACGATACGGTCGTCCATCAGGGCATAAAAGTCATCGCCTTGGTTGCGTCCCGTACCGCAAAGGTCTGCGGCCAACGCCAGTGCCATTTCGGCATGCCCTTGGTCGCGGTTGGATTCCTGCATCTGCCCGAAATAGCCGAAGGGTCCGCGTTCGTCCGGATGAAGTTTCCAGACCAAATGATGCAGCGACTCGCCGTAACGGTGGTCTTCCATATACTTATAATATTCCGTGGCTTGGTTGTAGATGAAGACATCGTCGCACAAGATACCGATGCTCATCGCACACAGCACGTTGCACAAGCCCCAATTCGACCAATAATGGTCGTCTTGTGTCCCGTTGCGTCCTTGCAGGAAACCGATTACCCCGTGGTACCACACTTTCAGCATCCATTCTTTGAAGCGTCCGAAGTCCGTGGCATCCCATCCCGGATAGCCGCGCATCAGTTCGGCAGCGTTGGCAAACTGGTAGCCATACAGCCCGTATGCCAGACAGGCATTCGTGTCTCCGCTCACCTTCTTGCAGGTCTTGGCCCAAGCATTAAGGATTTGGACGGACTTGTCCGCATACGCCTTATCGCCGGATATGTGCCAGACCAACGCACATTGGTAAGCCGTGGCGGCATCCCGGTAAGCCAACTGGTAATTGTCCGGGTCGGGTTCCCAAATCGTCCGGCCTCCGCGTACGATTTTCTCGACCGGAGCAGCCTTCCAGTCCAAACTGACATGCGGGCTAGTCAGCAGTTTCCTGTAAGCGGAAGCCCAAGGCTCCTCGCCGGCTTCTACCTTGGCTTTTGTCCGGTCCAGATCGGCCTGCGTATGCAACATGCCGGGATGGATGAAGTTTTGTGCATTCAGCCATAACGAACTGCATAGCGTCATGACTATCAAGTATCTTTTCTTCATGGTAAATGTTTTTAATGAACAGCGGCAAAGTTAGCAGGTAAATACCGTACGGGGACGGATGAAAAAAAGCATCTTTTACGCCGTTCTGAACCAAATGCGCCCGAAGGCTGCTTTTCAGCCACGGCGTATGGGAAAATGTCCGAAAAAGACGGCTGATTCAGTACGATGCAACAAAACGACCTATATTTTGAACCAAAATATCCTACGTCAAATGATGCCGATTGCCTATCTTTGTCTAATCATCATTCGTTATTTGAAAGAAAAACCATGGATACCGTAAAACTAAAAGTCAATTTCCAAGCCTTATGGTTCATCGTTCCGACACTGTTCCTGTTTTTTGCCTCGTGCCTCCACGCACAAGACCGCCAATACAAATTCCGCCTTATTGATGCTTCGGACGGACTTTCGGACGGACAAATCCGTAGCCTGACGATGACGGAAGAGGGTTGCATCGCCATTAAGACCGGTTTCATCCTGAACATTTACAACGGTGCCACGTTCGACCGATTCCCCTACGACAAGACACGCAAATACACTTGGGCGTACGACCGTCCGCCCAAAGAGTATTACGACCGCGAAGGACGGATGTGGCTCAAAGAGTTGGGCTACCTTCTTTTGCTCGACATGAAGAGCGGGCAATATGATTATTCCGTCTCCGAGGTATTGGCGTCCATGGGAATAAACCGGCGGCTGAAGAACCTGTTCATAGACGATTATAAGAATTATTGGTTCGTGACCGAAGACAATACCGTCTCTTTCTACGACGTGGAGCAGGGGCGTTTGCGCACCATAGAGGATGGTGGCAGCGAGTTTACCCGGCAACACGGCGTGCCGGTGGAAATGGCGCAATACAAGAACCTCTGTTGGATTGTATATGAAAGCGGACTGATTCGCTACTGGGACTACTCTTCGGCCGAGTTCGTGTCGCAAGAGACACGTTTCCTGCATGTCATCAACCGGCTTACCGACCGCATATACCTGCATCCGGATGCCCAGGGAAACATCTGGCTGATGTACAACAACGGACTATTCTTCTACAATCGCATGGAACGCACTTGGAAGGAGGCATGCGGCATCAGCGGACTTTCCAACTTCTTCACGTGCATGGATTTGGACCAGGACGGCAATGTATGGGTCGGCACGTCCAAATCCGGCCTCCGTATCATCGATGCCCGGACGTTCAAGGTGACCACGCTCCCGACATTGGAACTGACCGACGGTGGAACACTGGAGAACGATATTTATACGTTATTTTCCGACCGGAACGGGGGTATATGGGTGGGCACCCTCTTTCAGGGTTTGTGTTATTACCATCCCAGCATGCAGAAGTTCTCTCTCGGCCACACGGTGAAGCGGTATTCGTCCGTTACCAACGAGAGCATCCGGTGCTTTTTGGAGGATGGCGACGGGAATATACTTGTCGGAGGTGCCTTCGGACTCTTCCGTTTCCGTCCGTCCACCGGTGAAATGGAGCAAATGTTCAAGGCCGAACCGAACGACATTTGCCTTTCCGTGTATAAGGACAAGGGCGGACGTATATGGGTGGGCACTTTCCTTCACGGTTTTTATTGCATCGAGGACGGACAGGTTCGCAACCTTCTCCGTTCTACGGTGAATTGGGAACAAGACCCTAACCAGAACATATCCCGTGCTTTGTACGAAGACAGCGAAGGCCGTTATTGGGCCAGTGTGACCGGCGGGGTCGGACGTTTCGATCCGGCCACGGGAAAGATTGCCTATATGTTGCACGACCGTCATCCCGAACTCCGTTCATACGCCGTGGTTCATGCCTTCTATCCGGTGGACGGCCATACGTTCGCCGCTTTGGGCAACAGCGGCATCTACTATTACGACACGCAGAAAGACAGCGTGTGGATTCCGGACTTTCTGAAAGAACAGCGGTATGCCGACACCAAATATTTCTGCATGCTGAAAGACCGCCACGGCGTGGAATGGTTCGGGACGGAAGACGGCATTTTAGTGTTTGACCCTCGCCGCAAGGAGGCCACGGTGCTGACCGAATCCGACGGACTGCCCAACAATGCCGTCACGGCTTTGTTGGAGGACAACGAAGGGACGGTATGGGCATCCACGTTGAACGGGCTTTGCAAAATCGCATCCCGTGATGACCGTAGCGGCAAAGGGTTTTCCGTGGTGAGTTATGGGGAAACCGATGGGTTGCAAGGCGGCAAGTTCTATGAGAATGCGGCTTTGAAAACCCGCTCAGGCCTCTTGTTTTTTGGTGGAGCCCACGGATTCAATTATTTCAATCCTTCGGAAATCCGATACGACCGAAGCGACAACCATCCCGTCTTCACCCGTTTCTATCTGTTCAACCACCCGTTGAAAGTGAACGAAACGTACAACGGGAATATGATTCTGACGCAGACCGCAGACCAAACGTCGGAAATCCGGCTCCGTCACGACGAGAATTTCGTCATGATAGAATTTTCAGGCCTGAATTATGTCAATCCTTCGCACACTTACTATAAGTATAAACTGCTGAATTACGATAAGGAGTGGAACGAGGTGGTGGCTGACGGGAGCGGACGCGCCACCTATACCGGATTACAGCCCGGCGAGTACAAATTCGTGGTCTACACCGCCAACGGGGACAAGATTTGGGGGAAGACACCGGCCGAAATAACCATTACCATTGCGCCACCGTTTTGGGCGACGGCATGGGCCATCGCGGTGTACGTCGTGCTGGCTGCCGGTTTGATGGTCTGGTCGTGGAGAAGGTTCCGGAGGCGGGCACAGCTCAAAACCCGGATGGATCAAGAAGCTAACGAACGGAAACAGCGCGAAGAGCTTGACCAGATGAAGTTCCGCTTCTTCACGAACATCAGTCATGAGTTCCGCACTCCCCTCACCCTGATTCTTACGCCTTTGGGGGCACTCATCCACGATACGGGCGAACCGGAGCTGAAAAAGAAGTTGGAACCTATTTACAATAATGCGCGCCGCCTGCTCAATCTGGTAAACCAGTTGCTCGATTTCCGTAAATTGGAAATGAAGGGCGAGCGTCTTCAGTTGAAGATGAACGACATGGTCTTTTTCTTGGAAGAAGCTGTCAGGCAGTTCACCGACTTGGCGGCAAGCCGTGAGATAGAACTTTCCTTCGAGCCTAAGGTGGAACGTCTTTTCATGAATTACGATTCCGACAAGATGTATAAGATGCTCAACAACCTGCTTTCCAATGCCTTCAAATTCACCTCCGCGCACGGACAGGTACGGGTCACGCTGGAGAAGGTATCGGAAGACGGACGGCCGTATGCGGCGGTCAGGGTGGAAGACACCGGATGCGGCATTGCGGAAAAGGATTTGCCCTTCGTTTTCGACCGTTTCTATCAGACAGCCACGGAGGGACAACCGGCCGGGCAAGGCAGCGGCATAGGTCTCCATCTGGTGCGCGAGTACGCCAAACTGCATGAAGGAAAGGTCACGGTGGAAAGCCGGACGGGAGAAGGCACGGCCTTCACCCTGTATATCCCGACCGACCTGCATGGCGGAGGGACGGCACCTGCGGCAGAAGAAAAGACGGAATGCCGGGACGAAGAGAGCGAAATCCACGACATGCCGCCCACGGAGACGGGAAGGAAGAAGATTCTGGTGGTGGAGGACCATGACGAGTTCCGCCATTTCTTAGTGGAGCAACTGCAAAAGGATTTTTGTGTGGCGGAAGCGTGCGACGGCGTGGAAGGAGAACAGGCGGCACGGACGGAATTGCCGGACTTGATAGTGTCCGACCTGATGATGCCCCGCATGGACGGCATGGAACTGTGCCGCAGGCTGAAGGGCGATATACAGACCTCGCACATCCCGTTCATCCTGCTTACGGCACGCAGCTCCGATGATTCGCGCATCGGGGGATACGAAGCGGGGGCGGATTCTTATATCTCGAAACCGTTCAACTGGGAAATGCTGCAAGTGCGCATCCGCCAACTCATCGAGCAGAAAGAACGGCGGCAAAAGATGTTCCGCAAGTCCATCGACGTGTCTTTCGAGGCCATTACCACGACTCCGGTAGACGAGAAGCTGATGGAAAGAGCCTTGGAGTCCGTCAAGAAGAACATCGGCAATCCGGAATATTCTGTGGGCGACCTGAGCTTGGACGTGGGGATGAGCAAGACCCAGTTGAACCGCAAAATGCAGGCCATTGTCAACGTCACGCCCTTGCAGTTCATCCGTTCCATCCGCTTGAAACGGGCAGCCCAGTTGTTGAAGGCCACCGGATGCAGCGTGAACGAAATAGCCGACCTCACGGGATTCAACACCATCAAGTATTTCAACCTGCATTTCAAGGAAGAGTTCGGCATGACGCCGACACAGTTCAGGGAAAAAGAAGGAAAGGCGTAAAATGACGTAACAATCGGATGAAATCATCCCATCCCCTCGCCTGCCGTTAGGCTACTTTTGTGGTAGAAATCAAACGATGTGCCATGGAAGCAAAAAACGACGAAAAAGGACTGGCCGCGTGTTACTTACGGCAAAAGGAGGCTTTGAAATATTATATCGCATCCCGCATCGATCGTCCCGACGAGGCGGAAGATGTGGTGCAGGATGTGTTTGAGAGACTGTGGAAGCATAAGGATTTCATAAGTCCGGAGGCTGTGGTGTCTTTGGCTTACAAGGTGGCACGCAACCTGATGGCCGACCGCCAACGAAGATACCGCAAGGAAGATGACGTGTATGGCGAACTGCTTTACACGCAAGAGTCCCTGCAAGACACGACGGAGGAAAAAGTCTCTTTCAAGGAATTGAAACTGATGTTCGACCGTTTGGTGTTTGCCCTGCCGGAAAAGCGGCGCAAGGCGTATTGCCTGTCCTTTTTTGAAGATCTCACCCTTTCCGAGATAGCCCGTGAATTGTCTGTCTCCAAGCGTACGGTGGAACAGCATATCTTGTTGGCGCGCAAGGATATTAAGGCGCAGTTGCGAAAGGAATACTTCAGATATGGGTGAAGCGTATGGAGAAACTTACATTTGTACGTTTTAGAGAACTTTAAGCTGTCAAAAAGACAGTTTTTCCGGAATCCTCGTATTTCAAGAAGAAGGGAAAAAAGACTTTTCAGGTCTTTTTTCTGCATATTTATACCGTATAAATACAATATTATGGCATAAATCCTGCATATTCGTGCTTTTTTCTCAGCCGAACGGTAAATCGTTCGGCTGAAAGCGATTTTTCATTCTCAGCATATTGTGCATCCATACTCTTCCAAAAGGGGAATCCGGAGGCTGAAAACGGTTGGGAAATGCCCTTTGAGGGGTTCTTCAGACGCTAACTGAAGAAAATACGTCTCGCAAAAACGGAATCAGAATGTTCCGGATATTCGCGTCCGGCTAACAGGCCAACTGTTTTCTTCCGTACTTCATTCCTTGTAGCCGGACAAAAAGAATGTGAAAACAAGTCTATGCTTACAAAATATTAAACTTCCACCCTCACGAGAATAGCGTATTTGTTTCCGGCTTAGACCTAAGGGCAAATACGCTATTCTCGTGAGGGTAGAAGTGACAGATTGACAAAAGTCAACGTTTTATCCTGATAACCGTGAAGGAATAGGCCGACATTTCGTAGGGGAACTTCTCCCCTATCTCCATGGTGCTTTCCACCGGTACGGCGTCCGTATCGGACGGACGGCCCGAAAGGACTGTCCGCTGCCCCTCGGCTTGCCGACCTGCCAACGACGGGATTTCCACATCCGCCTTGACCGCCATCGGAAGCAAGTTCACCAATTTCACGACAAGGTCGCCGCTTTCGCCGTCTTTCACCACGGAAACGCCCACGCGGCTGCGCACATCATGGCTCCGGTTGTCCACCGTCAGCGTGGAGGGCAGGTATTCGCTTCCGGCGTTCTGTCCGTACATCTTTTGCACGTAGTAGTCCACCGTGGGTTTCACTTCCGTGTTGTTGAAGTAAATCAAGTCCGGCCTCCACTGCGTATGCCCCTCCTTGGCCAAGAGCGGAGCGTATGATGTCATGCTCACCACATCGCCGTTGCGCTCCACCGAAGTCAGGAACAAGGCAGCCGCCAAGGCCGTTTCGATATTGCTCGGCCGTCCCGGGGCATGGGCCGCATACTCTCCCAGATAGACCTTGGACTTGTTGCGGTCGTAGTGGTCGTAGTAATCTTGGTTGTAAATGAACCATCCCGGCGTATTGTAATTATGCTCGTCCACCATGGGCAGTTTCAAACGGTCGGCCAAAGCCCATCCTTCCTCATAGTCCGTGCCTTCGCTGAAAGGCCCCGTCGTGCCGATGACCGTGATTTCGGGATATTTTTCCCGGATGGCCTCATAAATCATCGTAAACCGTTCCGTAAACACGCGGCTGATGAGGTCTTCGTTGCCCAAACCTATATATTTCAGGTTGAACGGTTCGGGATGTCCGGCCTTGGCCCGTTCGCGTCCCCATCGTGTGGTCTTGGCATCGCCGTTGGCGTATTCTATCAAGTCCAACACGTCCTGCACATATTGCCCCATCTCTTCCATCGGGATACCGCCCTGCTGTCCAAGGCTCGTCACAATGTCCTTGGAATGATGGCTCGGTCCTCCGATGCCTGAGTTCTGGCAGGGCACGCCTGCCGCCACGACCGGTAACGGTTCGGCACCGATGTCCTCGCAGAACTGGAAATACTCGAAGTAGCCCAAACCGCGCGTCTGGTGGTAGCGCCAGATGTTGGCCGCAGGCTTGCGGGCTTCCAACGGGCCGATGGTTTCTTTCCAATGATAGATGTTGTCCACCCCGTCCCCATGGGCCAAGCATCCACCGGGGAAGCGGACGAAAGCGCGGACGGATGTCGGCAATGGCCTGAGCCAGGTCGGCACGCAACCCGTTCTTCCGTCCCTTGAACGTCTTTTGCGGGAACAATGAAATCATGTCGAGGGCATACCGTCCGGCAGACTGCGGGATGATGACGAGCCGGGCCTGCGCGACGGTGGCCGTGGCTTTCAGCACGGCTTCCCGTTTTTTCCAGGTTTTGGAGGACAACTTGACGGTGGTCTCGGCCACGGTCTTTCCCTGTGGGTCGACCAGACGTACCACGGACTTTCCGCCTCCCTTGCCGTCAGGTGCACAGGTAAAAAGCGAAAAGTCGTACTTCTCGCCTTCCTTCACCGCAATGCCGTCGAATCCCGTATTTGTGAAGCTACCGCCGGGTTGCGCCACGTCGAGCACGGCGTAATGGGGATTGTTGGGATGAACGGGCTGTTCCGTGGACACGTCAAATGTCATGCCCTTGCCTTCCACGCTCCATGCGTAGCGGCTGTTCCAGTTCTTGTCCTTGTTACCATCGGTTTCGGAGTACTCGAAATCCCGGTTCTGCACCAGTTCGGCATACAGTCCGCCGTCGGCTGCATAATTCAAGTCTTCAAAGAACACGCCAATCAAGTCCTCACTGATGGGCTTTGCCCGGCCTTCGTCCACGGTAATCCGCGCACTGACCGTTTGCAGTCCGGCAAACCGGGCCGCGTCATGTTCTGCACGTTCCCCGCGTTGGGCGTTGAGGGCAGAACGATATACGCCATGCCGTTCCAATCCTTTCACTATGCCGTACGGCACCTTCAGTGCAAATCCCGCGATAGTCTTGTCGCCCACTTTCACGGTGTCTGCCACTGGCATACGTGCGTTTTTCACCTCATGGCGCGATTTCTCGTCTGCCATGAAAAACTCTTGAGGTTTCCACCGTATCAAGTCTGTTGAAGAAGAACTGCCCATCGCGCTGCCGTCCGGGCTCAAATCCCAGAAGCAATGCCACCGCCCGTCCGTCCGATCCTGTACCAACTGCGGGCGGTACACATGTTTCCAGGGACCGAAATCGCATTTCAGGAACACCATGCCTCCGGCCACGTCGTGCCATTGCTCGCGATCCGTGCTCCACACGAGTTGCATGCCGCGCCGCCCGTTGTCGTTCACCGTAGGATAAGGAAAGACATACACGGAGTCCGGCTGGGCCGCCCACGTAAGGACAACAAAAAGATTGGCCAAAGCAATACTTAAACAAATCTTATTAAAATTCATGTAAACTGTATGTTATGATATTTTTCTTCTTAATATAATGGATAGCTGTGGGCAACTGGAGTCATGATGAAAGTGAAATCATAATCTCCATACGGCAAGCGGAATTCCGGTTCGGGCATGGCACTCCAACTGTCGATACAAGCCAGTCCCATCTGTGACTTGTCTATCAGGACATTGGTCAGGTCAGCCTTTTCCACTTCCTGCGAATGGCCTTGTTTCTTCACCGGCCCTTCGTCCAACGATTCGATGGTGTAGTGCAAGGAGGAAGCCGAGAACGGAGCATCGGCCACAAACTGCAACCCCGTGCCTTTCACGTCGAGGACTTTCCACCAACGGATGTCCGTTTTCGTGCCAGTCTCTTGCGGACGGATGTAGGGATAGAACTGCTCGTCTACGGTCTGGTGATAAATGCCAAGGTCCGTACTGTGGTTGCGGTTGCTGTAATTCTCCACCGGCCCGCGACCGTAGTAAGACACGTATTCAAAATCCTTGGGCATGACTAACTGCATGCCGAAGCGGAACATCTCCGAAACCTTTTTTCCCTTGTCGGCCACCATCTTTTGGTTGACCCTTACGGCTCCTCGGTTGTTGATGGTATAGGTCAGGTAAAGTTTGGCCGACACGTTTCTCATGTCGTATTCTGCCGACACGACAACCTGTCCGTCTTTCGTTTCGTGTTTTAAAGACGTGAGATGCAGGTCGGGATTTTTCCAAGCCGCGTATTTTTGTTGCAGTTTGGCACCGTAGTCATTGTCGGTCGGGGCGCGCCAGAAGTTCGGGGTCAGCGCATCGCCTTTCCGGATGAACTCTGTCCCGTCTACGGCATAACGTTCCATGTATCCGGTCATCTTGTTGAAACGTATCCGGAAGTCCTCTCCCGTGATAATCAGATGGGCAAGATTACGGTCGTTGACTTGTGGGACGGCATCCGGAATGTAACGCAGGCTTTCGTTCTTCAACACCATGTCCGGTACCTGATAAGGCCGGAGTTCGATTTGTGCCTTGGCCACCACGTGGCGTGCCGGAAGAATTCCTTCCCTGTCCCGTTGCAGGTATCTCACGTTGAGCAACCATTCGCCTTCCCCGTCAGTTTTTCCCCAGTCCAAGTTCATCGTGACGGTTTGTTGCGGTTGGCAATCTATCCGTTCCACCGTTCCGCTGCGCACGACTTTCCCGTTTTTCAGCACGTCCCACTCCATGACGTATGCCGAAAGGTCGCGGAAGAAATTCTCGTTGTATATCTTGATTTCGCCTTTCGACAAATCTCCGGGCGTGGTCCAGATGTTCTGGTAGAAGTACCTCACTTCATGGCTATGCGGGTTCGGCACACGGTCGGGGCCGAACAGGCCGTTGTCCATGTAGTTGTCATCTTTCGTCTTATAATCATCGAAATCCCCGTCGTAACCGTATATCATTTCCCCGTTGCGACCTGTCCATCTGGGCGACTGGTCCACCCAGTCCCAAATGAAACCGCCTTGGAACTTGGGATATTTCCGGATCAGGTTCCAATAGATGTTGAAGTCGCCCAAAGCGTTGCCCATGGCATGGGCATATTCGCACATGATGAAAGGTTTCTGTTTGCTCTCGTCCTCGCAATATTTGATGCAACGGGAATAAGTGGGATACATCGGGCAGTAGACATCGGTGGTGGAACCGGTGTCGTAAGCCTGTTCAAAGTGGACGAAGCGACTGGGGTCTTCTTGTTTGACCCAATCGTAACAGGCCTCGAAGTTCGAACCGTTGCCGCACTCGTTACCCAACGACCACAGGATGATGCTCGGATGGTTGAAATTGCACTGCACGTTGCGTTGGTTGCGTTCCAGATGTGCTTTCTTGTAGCTCGGTTCTTTGGCCAACGTGGTTTCCTTGAATCCCATGCCGTGGCTCTCCAAATTGGCTTCGGCCACAAGATAAAGGCCGTAACGGTCGCACAGCTCATACCAATAGGGGTCGTCCGGATAGTGGCAAGTCCGCACGGCATTGACATTGAATTTCTTCATGAGTTGTATGTCTTGGAGCATCCTCTCGCGGGTAACATACGAACCTCCGTCGGGATCCATCTCATGACGGTTTACTCCTTTGATGAGCACGGGCTGCCCGTTCACCAAAAGCTGGCTGTCCTTGATTTCGATTTTCCGGAATCCCACTTTTACGGGTATGACTTCACGGATGGTGCTGCCGTCCTTCAGTGTGACCCTGAGGGTGTAAAGGTAAGGAGTCTCTGCCGTCCATTTATGCGGGTTCTTCACCGGCATGGTCACAGACCGGTTTCCTGTTCCCCCGACCTCTTCCGTGCAAACGGTTTCCCCGTTGGCATCAAGCAATTCAAGCGCAACATGGGCTTTGCCTTTCACGTCCAGACGGACATCCAATGTCCCGTCCTGGTACCGGTCGTCCAAGCCGGGAGTGACCCGAAGGTCTTCTATCCGCTTGGTGTGGCGCACGTAGAGGTAACAGTCGCGTGATACGCCGCTGTAACGGAAGAAATCCTGGTCCTCCAAGTAGCTGCCGTCGCACCAACGGAACACTTGGAAGGCTATCAGGTTCTTTTGCCCCGGTTTCAGGTAAGGGGTCAGGTCGAATTCCGCTGCCATCTTGCTGTCCTCGCTGTAACCCACAAACTTTCCGTTGACCCATAGGTACATGTTGGAAGACACGGCACCGAAATGGGCGATGATGTCTTTTCCTTTCCAGTCTGAAGGAATCACCACTTCACGGCGGTAGGAACCTACGTGGTTGTTTTCCACCGGGACATGGGGCGGCTTCTTGAACGTGCGTCCTTCATAGCCTTTCCATCCGAAATCTATTCCCGCATACACCGGGACATCATAACCGTTCAGTTCCCACACGCCCGGAACCGGGAAATCTACCCAACCCTTGTCGTTGAACCCCGTTTTCCAGAAGCCTTCCGGACGTGCGTCCGCATGTTCCACCCAGTTGAATTTCCAGTTCCCGTTCAGGCTCATGAAGTTCTCGGAAAGTTCTTTCATTCCTTTTGCCGCCAGTTCCGTACTTTCGTAGGCAAAAAAATCGGCGTGCATGGGGACACGGTTGACGGCGTTGATTTCAGGGTCCTGCCACTCTTTGAAGGTTTGTGCATAGGCATGGCATGCGCATACGCCTAATATTCCCAATAATATTCGTTTCATCGTATGTCGATTCTGTTTATGAATGTACATGGTACAATCTTTAATTATAGACTTGGAATGACTTGTTTTATTGTGCCGTCTTCATTAAAAACCACGCGATCCATGCAGACTTCGCGGTGATAACCCGCTTCACGCCCCATCGTGATGCCGTCGGGGAACTTGAAGCGATGGTAGACGACGTACCATTCGTCTGTGCCGGGCACCTGCAGGAATGACTGGTGGCCTGTGGCGTAGATGCCCTGATCGGGCTTTTTGCAGACTACCACCCGGCTTTCCGACGGGTCAATCGGGCCGACAGGAGACTTGGAGCGCACGTAACGGACTTCATAGTCCGCGCTCCGCGTGTCGTTTTTAGACCATGTGAAATAATAGTAGCCGTTGCGGTAAAAGACATAAGGCGCTTCACTGTAATGCCGGTCGTTGTCGATAAGTATCTTCGTGGTGTTCGGTTTGATGGACACCATGTCGTCGTCCAGTTCACACACGGCCATGTAATAGTTGCCCCAGTACAAATAAGTCTTGCCGCTCACGGGGTCAGTGAAAACGTCCGGGGCGATGTTCTGCCCGCGTTTCATTCCGCTGGGTCGTTCGCGGCTTATCAACGGTTTTCCGCTATCACGGAACGGTCCTTCCGGACGGTCGCCAACAGCCACTCCGATTTGCCGTTCTGCCGTATAGTAAAAGTAATATTTGTAACTGCCGTCTGTCTGCTTTTTCTCTATGATGCAAGGCGCCCATGCGTTCTTTTTCGCCCAAGACACGTTTCTCAGGTCCAAAACGACACGTTCTTCTTTCCAAGTCTTCAAGTCGGCAGACGAGAAAGCCTTGAAACTCGTGCCGCCCCAATTCGGAAGACCGTCCGTCGTGGGATAAACGTAGTATTTTTGCGTTTGCTCGGAATACAGTATTTCCGGGTCGGCATAATAACCGGGGAACAGGGGATTTTTCTGTATGGATGCCGTGGAAACGTATTTTCGTTTGTTCTTGAGCCAGTAAGCTTCAAGCTTGTCGGCCTCCTCGGCTGTCAGATGCACCACGGCCCCATGCTTGGGAGCGTTGAAATTCGTGGATTTCATCACTCCTTCGTTGAAACGTCCCAAGTTTTTAAACGTGATGAAGTCCGAAGTTTCGGTAAAGGCAAAATTGTGCGGCGTGATACTATATACATCGTACATCAGCACCCATTTGTCCTCTCCGAGGCGTTTCCAAACTGTGGGTGCCTCGCAAGATTTCGGTTCAAAGTCGTACCAACGCGGATCGTATTCGTAGTCCCCGCTGATACGGTCGGAAACAGCCTGTTTGATACCCGGCTGTCCGTCGTGAGCCACATAGAAAAGATGGTACTTATCCCCTACCTTGGTGATATCGCCGTCGATGGCCGAAACCGTTTCGTCTGGGTATTCGTAGAGCAGTTGGGGCAGGCTCTCGATGCGGTCGAAATCATCGTTCACGTACACGTAATACAGTTTGTTGCGTTCGTTGCGGAAGCGCATGGTGTAGTAAATCATCAGTTTGCCCACCCGTTCGTCGTAGGCGATTTCGGGTGCCCATGCGCAGCCTATTTCACTCAATCCGGCTGTCAGTTGGTCGAAACGGATGTTGGCGCGTTTCCAGTTTACCAAGTCCCACGACTTCATCAGCACCAACCCCTTGTTGTTTCCCCAACCGTACATGTTGCGGTCGCGCTCCCACTCCGTTTCGCGGAAACCGTCACGACGGGCAAATACGTGGAGGTCGGTCATGGCCAAATAGAATGCGCCATCTGGCCCACGATAGATATAAGGGTCACGTATCCCTCTTTGGTAAGCAATCGTATCACCGGCTAAGACAGGTTCCCCGTCGTTCAGGGCCGTGAACGTGTATCCGTCGCGGCTCAATGCCATGTAGAGCCCGTGCGTTTCGTCCTTGTGGAACACCATCAGGTAGGCACTCAGGTCTTTTTCCTGCGGAACGGCGTTTTTATAACGGAACCGGTGGAAAGCCGCTTCACCCTTCCCGATGGAAACCAAGCCTATACGCAAGGCATAGAAACCCTTGTAGGCGTTGTGGTGCATGCCGGACACATCGATGCCTTCGGCCAATGTGGTCCATTCCTTTCCGGCCTTTCCAACCAAAATGGAGACGTGGTTGCCTTGGTTCTTTATTCGCACCGTGAACTGTCTGCCTAACGTGTTGGGCATTTCTGTCTTTTGTCCGGCGTGCCGGTAGATAGTGAATGTCTTGCCGTCCGATACCAGTCCAGCGTATGCTTTTTCGCTATAATAAAGCAGGAGTCCGGCTGTATTGTTTTTCCCGACCGTGACTTCAACTTGTGTTTCATAATTCTTGTCTTCCGCAGTAGTGAGCAACAGGCGGCCGTCTGCCGGAGTCTTGCCTTTGGCTTTCAGCCGCAATGTCCGGTTTTCGAGGGTCACGGCTTTCGGGGCATATTCTTTCCAAAACGTCCATTGCAAACCCAATTCCTTCCCCTTGAAGTCGTCGGAAAGTTCCAGACCGTGACGGATGGAAACCTCTGCCTTGGGAAACGTGCCTGTGGACTTGGCACGACACCATCCGTCCGGTGTCCACTCGATCGGTTCGATAAGGGTTTGACGCCCCAAAGTATGGTAACCTTTGGCGTATGCGTGGTACACCACCCACCAGTTTCCGTTTACGTCGTCTATCAGTGTGCCGTGCCCTTTAGACCACCAGCTTTCCCTTTCACTGTAAGTATGCACCAACGGGTTGAACGGAGAGTTTTCCCACGGACCGAGTACGCTTTTCGAGCGTGCCGTCACGACCATGTGACTGGTGCCCGGTCCGGCAGTTCCGCCTTCGGCCGACGTGAGGTAATAATACCCGTTGTGGTAATTCAGCTTCGGAGATTCCAGGTACATGCCTTCTGTTCGCCAGTTCCGGGGATAGGGCCAACCGTCGTAGACCTTTTTTACCTCGCCCACCGTAGACAATCCGTCGTCGGAGAGTTGCACGACTTTGCCTTCGGAGAGATACAGGTAACGTTTTCCCTCCGCATCGGCCACATGTCCGGGGTCGATGCCTTTCACCTTTAAGTCTACCGGTGCACTCCACGGCCCGCGGATGTCATCTGCCCATATCACCCAATTCGTCCCTGCGGCCGGATAATAGATATAATACCTATTATTATATTTCACCAAATCCGGTGCCATGGCCGAGCCTTCCCATTGTGCCATGGCACGGCATACCGGTTCCCAATGTTCCAAGTCTTGGGAATGCCAGATCAGGAAGCCCGGCGCATAATAAAAAGGAGAATGCGTCATGTAGTAATCCTTCCCGTCGCGCAAGATGGAGGGATCGGGATAGTCTCCGGCAAGGATGACTTTGGGAAAGTCCTTCGCTGACGAATTCCATACCATGAGAAAGAACAGGAACAATGAAATAACTTTTTTCATAAAATCATGTTTGGGTTTGTGATGTGATACATTATTTAACAATATACTTTTTACCATCTACGATATAGATGCCTTTACGCAATCCCCCCAACGCATCCGCATGTTTCACGCTCTGGCGAACCATGCGTCCGGCCAGGTCGAATACATCCACTTCGTCCTTGTCATCAGGATTTCCATTTGAAATGCCGTGGATATTATCACCCTTGTTCTGTCCGACATAGTAGAGGCGGAAATTGTCGGCCCACCAGTATTGCCCGTTGCCTCCTACGACTCCGGTACCCCGTACACCGATGACTACCGTACCGTTTTCCACATACACCTCCGGGATGACCGTGGTCGTGGAAAGTGCCCCTTGGGCTACGTCCCATTTGCCCTTATCCCCATTGAAAGGCGCATCCGTGAACACGCTGTCCGAATACACATACACCGTACTATCAGCTCCTGTACTACTTTCAACAGTTTCAATATCAATTTGGCGTGTCAAGGCAAACAGTTGGATAAGTTCAGGCTGTTTTGTGCAATAAGTTGCGGCTTCTACACGATAAGCTCCGTCTGGTAAAGCCACTTTACCTTCTTGGTTGCCCATATTGCCCAACACTTGGGAATAAACATTGGGTGTGCCGATATTATGTGCGGCATTTCCGGACCAACTCCAACAACTCAGCCATGTATCACCTGATAACTGGTCGGTTCTGGCCGGAGAATCCGCAGTACTCGTGCACTCCCAACCATCGACGAGGGTGTTTATAGGGGAGTCGTTTTCATCCGTCGCGTCTTGATAGACATTCGGGTTCACAATGAAACTGGTCATATCCAACGGATGATCTACACTCACTTCTGCCAATACTTCCGGAGTCATTGCTTCCACGCATGCCATCTTCAAAGCCTCCGTATTCATGTCGGCATCGATTTCGTCGAAATCATCGTTTTTCAATAATTCCACCACAGCCTTATAGGCTTCATTATCAGACAAACCACCGATTTGGTCTGCCAAGGTTTTGGCTTTGGCCATAGGATAGCACAAAGCTATGGAGGCTCTTAAAGTTTGCATACAGCCGTCAAGGGTTTCTATTTTGGTCTTGATTCTTTCATCCAAATAGTTATCCCAACTCATGTCTTCGGCATAAACCATAGCGTCTTCCAAAGCAACCGAGAAATCAGCCGTAGGTTTAGGCTGGGCGTATGCAAGCCCGTCTCTTATCTGGGCATCCAAAGCAGAACCTTCGCTTAACAGCGGTGTGATGGTCTTATAGTGCTTTATGATACTATCAGCTTCTGCATTCAAATCATCCAAGTCTTCAATAGCCATTTTAAGTTCCTCTACGGTGGCATGTCCTATCAATGACGGATAACCTTCCTGCTCATCCAAAGCAATTCCATAAGTATCGCTGTCGTCAATTCCTATTTCTACTATCACCCCATGCTTTGAATATGCTGAATCCAAACGGACTTGTAAGCGGTCGCGGTAGGCACTGATTACATCTTTCTTTATGTAATAAAGGCGGAAATTATCCGCATTCCAATCCTTTCCGTTCCCGGTTACGGGGCCGTCGCAAACGACACCGATGTACAGTTTACCGTCACGTACCTCAAAACTGGACACTTCGGTCGTGGTACCGAATGTCTCGCTGGCGTTGTCATAAAGTGCCTTGTCAGCATTCACCTCGGCAAAAGCAAAATCCATACTGTCGGTAGAGGCATACAAATGCACACTGGACGGTTCCGTATTGGTCCACGTGGCGGCTTTCAGTGTATACAGGCCGTCCGGTAGCTTGACGGCACCATCCGAATCGCCTCCTATCAGTTGGCTGTAATTGGATCCCGTAAGGCGGCTTCCTGTCCAACTGTTACATATCAATCCTTTGTTACCTGTGCCTTCCGGAGTGGTATACCATTTTCCATCGGCACTCCCTTTCTGGCACTTCCAACCCTCAGGCGGTGTCATTTCAGACGTTTTTTGGTAAATATTGGGATTGGTGATGAAACTGGTAAGTTCTATCGGATTCTCATCAGAAGCTCCTTCCAAAAATTCCTCTGTCATGGCCGGGAGACATACTGCATTCAGCGAAGAAGTCGCAGCAGCGGCTACATCATACGTAATTTCTTCCTTACCGGAGAGCAAAGTTTCCACTTGGGCATAAGCTTCGTTGCCTTCCAATCCACCTATCCTGTCGGCCAAATCCTTTGCCTTTTGCAGGGAATATGCCAAACTGATGAACGTAGTGGCTTTCGCCGTGGCGGCTTCCATATCGGCAATCCCTTGTTCCACACCGTCTTTCACTTCGTTCAATGTAGATAGTTGTAATATGCTTTGGGCCGCTTCAATTCCATTTTTCAAGTCCGCCCTCACGGCATCTGCAACCTGATAAACACCGCTTTCCATTTTGCCGTATATATCCTGTGCCCTTGCGATGCTGTTACGTAAAGTTGCCCCATGGGTACACAAGGTTTGGGCCAAAGCCGTATGCTCTTCTATAATGACGGTAGCTTGTGCGATTTCGCTTTCAGGGGTGGAAGCATTATATTCCTTATACTTATCGATTATCGGTGACAATTCTTGAGAAGCTGTAATCCCCAAGACCTGAAGAGAATCCTGCAGGAACTCCAACTTGTTGAGCTTTACGGCAAAAGCATCGAAAGCCGTACCTTCAATGTACAGTTTAAAATTGTCCCAACAAGTCCATGTCCCTCCGGCATTGGTGGTAATGGCGATACCCATTAGCATTTCCTTCCCTTCGTTCACGGTGAAAGTAAGTTCGTTCCAATAACTTTCCGGATATTTTTCACAATAGGCATGCATGCCTTCCATCCCGTCCGGCCATCCGTTTCTTTGGTTTGCCACGCTCCCATCTTTCGCTTCGCTATAAAGCGATTTCATTTTTACAGAATCCGTCCCGGCAAACCAGTAAGCCTGAATGACCTCCGTCCCGGCTTCATAACCGGCACCGTTGTCATTTCCACCCGCACGGTAAAAACCTTGCACTGCCAATTTGTATTTTCCGGCTTTCAGGCCCATGACTTTTTGGGAGGCCGAATTTTGTGATTGGTAAAGCTCTGCATTCTGGAACGTTGCATTTACCGCAGGAAGTATGGTTCCGGATTCCCACCCTTCATTCGTACCGGTGGAGAAATCTGCGTTCACGATGTACGCATCTGTTACATCAATCCAATTTTGCGCGGAAAGCATGCCGCTGACGGCCAATGCCATGGCAAAAGTAGCCACCCCCCGCCGTGTATCCCGCAAAGGGCTACTCTTAAAAAAGTCTTTCTTCTTCATAACGAAATTCAAGGTTCTATTAGTTTTACCGTAAGACGCAGCAGAACCGATATAACTGCGAGACCGGACTGTTTTCTAGATAGTTTTATATATAGGACGAATGATGGGATGAAAATACCTAATTGGACCTCGAAATTTTAACATTTGACTCGAAATGCCTATTAATTATCAGGAGAAAGCGAAACAGGCATACTTCCTTTACTGTTTTTTTCGTACCTTTGCGCCCAAATTATGAAGTTAGGCTGTTTTCCTACATATAAATCAAACATACACAAGAAGAAACCAATGGAAGAATCAAACAAATCCGAATTAAAAACAGAGTTGATATACGGGTTGAACGATCGGCCGCCTTTACGTGAAACTTTATTTGCAGCCCTGCAACATTTATTGGCCATTTTCGTGGCTATCATCACCCCACCGCTTATCATAGCCGGAGCTTTGAAGTTGGACATCGAGACGACCAGTTTTCTGGTTTCCATGGCATTGTTTGCTTCCGGCGTATCCACGTTTATACAGTGCAAGCGAATCGGAGGTATCGGTACGGGATTGCTGTGCATACAGGGCACGAGCTTTTCTTTCATCGGTCCTATCATCTCTGCGGGGCTGACCGGAGGTCTTCCCGTTATTTTCGGGGCTTGCATGGCGGCCTCTACAGTAGAAATGTTGATTAGCCGCTTATTGAAATATACCCGTAAAATCATTACGCCGTTGGTTTCCGGTATTGTCGTGACGCTGATTGGTATGAGTCTTATCAAAGTGGGGATTACGGCCTGCGGAGGTGGTGCGGTGGCCAAAAGCAATGGGACTTTCGGTAGCTTTGAACATGTAGGCCTGGCGGCTTTGGTTTTGTTGCTGATTATTTTCTTCAACAGAAGTTCGAACCGTTATCTGCGTATGAGTTCGATTGTCATCGGACTGGTCATCGGTTACGCGGTGGCTTGGTGTATGGGTTTGGTGGACTTTTCTTCGGTGCAGAGTTATGGAGGGTTCAATATACCTGTTCCTTTTAAATACGGCTTGTCTTTTGACTGGTCGGCTTTTATCGCTTTGGGACTGGTGTATTTGATTACGGCGATTGAAGCCTACGGCGACATCACGGCCAATTCACTCATCTCGGGAGAGCCGGTAGAGGGAAAGACGTTCGTGAAACGGGCTTCCGGAGGGATTTTGGCCGATGGTTTCAATTCCATGTTGGCCGGAGTGTTCAATTCCTTCCCCAACTCAGTCTTTGCCCAAAACAACGGGATGATACAGTTGACCGGAGTGGCGAGCCGTTACGTAGGATATTATATCGCAGGATTCCTTGTCTTGCTAGGACTTTTCCCGGCCGTGGGTCTGGTGTTCTCCTTGATGCCTGAACCTGTATTGGGCGGTGCCACGCTGTTGATGTTCGGCACAGTGGCTTCCGCCGGAATCCGCATTATTGCAGCCCAGACCATCGACCGCAAAGCCACGTTGGTGATGGCATTGAGTTTTTCTTTGGGATTAAGTGTGGAATTGGTGCCCGAGATTCTTTCACAACTTCCGGAAACGGTGAGAAACATATTCTCGTCCGGAATCACGACCGGTGGTGTCACAGCTATTTTGGCCAATGCCTTGATTCGCATTAAAGAATAGGTAGAAAGGAAAAGAACGGCTTTGGGCAAGGGTAAAAACAACCGGATAGAGGAAGAACAGCGTACGGTGGAATTGATGATTCGTCTCTACTGCCGCTACAAGGAAGGCCACAGGACTTTATGTCCGGAGTGCCGTGAAATGTTGGATTATTCCCGTGCACGTCTATCACGGTGTCCCTTCCAGAAAGATAAGCGTACGTGCCGTCTTTGCACCATACATTGCTACCGTCCGGACATGAAGCGACGCATCCGGAAAGTGATGCGATATGCAGGTCCGCGTATGTTATGGTATCATCCCCTGATTGCTTTGCGGCATTTATGGCGGGAATATAGGGGATAAAGCTACGATTATTCAGAAGGTTTTTGATAATAATAATACCACCAATACGTATTTCCGTACATGCGCCGGCATTGGTTCGAGCGTTCCGTCGCATGAGTATATTGCATACCGTAGTGGAGGAAGTCGTTCAGATTTGTTTCTATTACGCTGTTTTTGTACGTAATGGCCGGAGTGGTATGCAAACGGTTATATAGAATGAGAGCCTCTTTGTAATGTAACGGGAGGTTGTCGTTCACTTCATGGCAACGTGGTAGTACGGTGACAAAAGCATCAAGGTTCTTGTCCAACAGATAGGCGCAGAGCAAATAATCTTTTGCGGCAGCAGTGGCCGAAGGCCGTTGTGACAGAAGCTCAAGAAACTGAGTGTTGTCTTTCATATTTTTCCCCGGCTTCCCCCCTAAATGTTTGTATAAGGCATTCGTCCAATCATGAGTGTAGGTTGTATCAGAAAAACTGGGCAACAGCCCTTGGCTACCGTTATATTGAGGAAAATCGAAAAGCTTCTCGCCTAAAAGGTTCTCACGGCTTAGTGCAAACATTCTCATGGCAGTCAGGCTCCGGTCTGCCTGTAATGATTTGGCTCCTACTTGCAACGCCAATGAGTCCTGCCCTTCGACGAGGCATCTCTCGGCTTTGAGCCGGTAGTGGTATACATCTTTCGTATTGGCTATGCTGTTTACCATGCAGAATTGCAACGCAAGCCATAGGAAATTCACCCAAAGGAAGGAAAAAGCATTCTGTTTTCCGTTTTTACGGTCCGGGAAATGCAGGGCTGTCCATGTCACAAGGATATACAGAAAAATGCAGACCGTGAGCCATATCCAATTAGTGGATAATTGCACATTCCATCCCGTTTGAGGAACAATGGACGTAAGCAATCCCAACACGACGCACGACGGGAAATAATAGAGCGCATGGAAACGCAACGGATATACCATTATCCGCCGAAAAACTCCCTGCAATAGCAGTAGCAGAAGGGTAATGACGACCGCTCCCCACAACGGAGAATAAACGGTCTGCCCTTTCGACAACAAATGTTGTGCGGTAGCCAATAAGTCAGCCTGCATCACAAACAGGTAAAGCAGGGAGAACAAGGTGAAAAGAGAACCGCATACCCATGAAATCATGCGTGCGGTTCTTTTCTTATATGTCGGTTTGTACATCCGGAATCCAGTTTCAGTTTATTTGTTTTTACTCTTATTCATTTTCCGTCTTTTTATCTTCTTGCGCCCGACGGAGTACCATGGCGGAACGTGCCGGAAGATAGAGTTTGAGCCATCCCTTTCCATCCCGGGCCAGAAGCGGGTCGAAGTTGGTCAAGTGGCGGAGGCTGTCATCATTCAATCCGTGTCCGCCGAATGCCGGGGCATCAGTGTTCAGCACCACGTCGTAAGCCCCTTGAGGCACCATGAAGCCGTAATCCGTATACGAACGGGCATAGCTGAAGTTAAAGACAAATATGAGGTCATTACGGCTATAGGCCAATACCTGGTCGCCATCGTTATGCCAGATTTCCGTCACGGGAGATTTCTGGATATTTTTCTCCTTGCCAATAATATCAAGCATTGCTTTGTCGAAATCGCCTAAGTAATGATAGCACAACTCTTTATTGTCTACAAGATTCCACTGTCTCCGTGCATACTTGTGACTCCATCCGTTACCTTCACGCGGAAAATCAATCCACTCCGGATGACCAAATTCATTACCCATGAAATTCAGATAACCGCCGTTGATGGTGGAAGCCGTAAGCAGGCGAATCATTTTATGCAAGGCTATACCGCGTTCTACAGCGTAGTTTTCATCTCCTTTTTTGAAGTGCCAATACATGTCGGCATCTATCAAGCGGAAAATGATAGTCTTGTCGCCCACCAAAGCCTGGTCGTGGCTTTCACAATAAGATATGGTCTTCTCGTCAGCCCGTCGGTTCGTTACTTCCCAGAACATGCTGCAGGGTTTCCAGTCCTCGTCCTTCTTTTCCTTGATGGTCTTTATCCAATAGTCGGGAATGTTCATGGCCATGCGGTAGTCGAACCCGTATCCGCCGCTTTTGAACGGGGCAGCCAATCCCGGCATGCCGCTCACTTCCTCAGCTATGGTAATGGCTTTGGGGTTGACTTCGTGAATCAGCACATTAGCCAACGTCAGATAACAGATGGCATTGTCGTCCTCATGCCCGTTGAAATAATCCCCATAGTTGCAGAACGCCTCGCCCAACCCGTGGCTGTAATAGAGCATAGACGTGACACCGTCGAAGCGGAAACCGTCGAAATGGTACTCGTCCAACCAGAATTTGCAGTTGGACAATAGGAAGTGCATGACCTCGTTCTTGCCATAATCGAAACACAAACTGTCCCAAGCAGGGTGTTCACGCCGTCCGCCCGAATAGAAGTACTGGCAGGGGTCACCGGCAAAGTTGCCCAAGCCTTCCACTTCGTTCTTCACGGCATGGGAGTGCACGATATCCATAATCACGGCGATGCCCCTTTTATGTGCCTCGTCGATGAGCTGCTTTAGTTCCTCCGGCGTACCGAAACGACTGGAAGCGGCAAAAAAACTCGACACATGGTAGCCGAAACTTCCGTAGTAAGGATGTTCCTGTATGGCCATGATTTGTATGCAGTTGTACCCGTCTGCAGCGATGCGGGGCAGCACGTTTTCACGGAATTCATTGTAAGACCCTACTTTCTCCGCATCTTGCGCCATGCCGATGTGGCATTCATAAATCAGCAAGGGAGCCGTATTGGGGCGGAAAGTCTTCTTTTTCCATACGTAAGGCTGTTCGGGTGCCCAGACCTGTGCACTGAAGATTTTGGTCTGTTCGTCTTGCACCACGCGGCGGCACCATGCCGGAATACGTTCGCCGCATCCGCCTTCCCAATGTATTTTCAACTTGTAAAGGTCGCCGTGCTTGAGGGCTTTGCCGCGCAATTTGATTTCCCAGTTGCCGGTGTCCTTTATCCTTTTCAACTGATATTTCGGCGATTCCTTCCAATCATTGAAATCGCCTATCAAATAGATTTCGGTGGCATGGGGCGCCCATTCGCGGAACACCCACCCCGTAGCCGTGCGGTGCAGGCCGAAATATAAGTATCCCGAAGCGAAGTCCGACAAAGAGCATTTCCCATTCTGTGTGAGTTCTGCGATTTTGTCTTCCGCATGCCGGTGGCGACCCACGATAGCGGCTTCATAATCTTTCAGCCAAGGGTCGTTTTTAATGATGTCCAAAGTCTTTGGACTTGACTTTACTGTTGATTTTGCCATAATAAGAATAGAATTAAGGTGTTATTTTTATTGTTGGTTCCAATCATCCGATACCGGAATTTTAAAGACGGCTTTCTTCAAAGCTGTCGGTGTTACGCCCGGCGCGTGTGCGTCTTGCGGGAAAAAGATGGCAAACATGCCTTTCTTTACGGTGACGAAATTTCCAGGGCACTCTTTATAGAATGAAATGTCTTTGGTTTCATCGTATGGTGTAGGCTGCAATTCTTTTAAGGGGGAATATCCCATGGTTTCATCGCCCGTGAGAGGTATTTGTATGTCTACCATTTTCCTGTGCGATTCGAGAACGGCCTGGGAAGAAGCCTTTGGAGGGACGGTCTGCACGTTTACGAAGCATCCGTCGGCATCCCATTCAAAGCGTCCTTCCGGTAAAGCTTGCAAATCGTGGCTTTCCAAAAAGCCGATGACCGTCTTCAATGTAGGGAGAAGACGGGTATAATCTTTCAGGTGCGCTATGTCATCGATAATCATAATGTCAGGGGTTTATCGTTCTGTCGGTGCAAATATAGACGTTTGTACGAATATCTCATTCATTTTTCAGTAACTTTTTATGCCTTTGGAGCACTTTCAAGAGATCTTCATGCACTTTTCCGTTCGAGGCGAACACTTCCTTGGCCCCGAGGCAATCAGGATTGCCGTCAAATCCAGTCATTTTACCACCTGCTTGTTTCAAGATGATGTACCCCGCCGCAATATCCCATGGCCCTATGAAAGCCTCCACGCGGGCTTCAAAGCGCCCGGCTGCAATATAGCAGATTTCTGCGGCGGCCGCGCCCATAAGCCGCAGCCCTCCCACATGGCCGTACAAGTCTTGTATGAGGCCGAGGGCGAAAGAGCGGTAGTTCTCTGCTTTATATGGGAACCCTAATTCAATGAAAGATTGGTCGAGCACACTTTGGTCGCTGACGTATATCTCCTTGCCGTTCAAATAAGCCCTACTGTCTTTGTTGGCCCAAAAGAGTTCTTCACGGCCGCATTCGTACACTACGCCCAACAGTATTTCCTCACGGTTGCGCAAGGCAATGCTCACGCAATACGGCATGCAGTCATGAATATAATTGCTCGTCCCGTCCAAGGGATCCACCACCCAACAATATTCCTGTTCTTCCAACGAACCGGACCCTTCTTCGGCAATAAAACCGGCTTCGGGGAGCAATTCATGCAACCTCTCCACGATATGTTTTTCAGATGTCTTGTCCACGTACGACACATAGTCATGTGCCGCTTTCTGCTCTACACGGCTACGGTCAAAAGAAAGCCGTTCTTTTTTTAAAAACTCACCGGTCTGTCTGGCCAGTTTCTTGACTTCCTCGGTCAGAAAATCCAAGTCCATTTATGTTCCTCCTATTTTACTATCACTCCGTGGCTGTACTCTCCTTTTTGGACTATATTGCCGTCCTTGTCTTTCATCACGAAAGGGCCGTCTTTCTCATTGTCCTTGAAGTTTCCTTCGAAGCGCATACCGTTTTCATCCTCCATGATGCCGGGGCCGTTCTTCTCTCCGTTCTTGAACATTCCCTTGAACTTCGAGCCGTCTGTCATACGCAAGATGCCTTCCCCGTCCATTTGTCCGTCTTTCCAGTTCCCTTCGTAGGTGTCGCCGTTGCTCCACACGTATTTTCCCTGTCCGTCGCGTTTGTTGGCTTTCCACATGCCGGTGTACGATGCGCCGTTGTGCCACGTGAACGTGCCTTTACCGTCTTGGAATCCGTTCTTGAACTGACCGACGTACTTGTTGCCGTTGGCAAAAGTGAAAATGCCTTCACCGGTACGTTCGCCCTGTACGTAACCGCCTTCATATTGGTCGCCGTTGTGGAATTTGTACACTCCCTTCCCGTGCTGCACGTCGTCCACCCATTCTCCGGTATATTTGTCCCCGTCGGCATAGTTGAACGTACCTTTGCCGTTGCGTTGGTTGTCTTTCCACATGCCGTCGTACCATGAACCGTCGTTCCAGTCGAAGATGCCTTTGCCGTTTTTTTGGTCATTGCTCCATTCTCCCCGGTAGAATGCCCCGTTGGCGTATTTATATTCCCCGTAACCTTCCCGCTTGTCGGCTTCCCAATTACCTTTATACACGTCTCCGTTGTAATAGTACATGGTGCCTTGTCCCTGTTGGAAGTCGCGGAACCACAAGCCTTCGTATTTATTGTTGTTCATGAAATAATATATGCCATGCCCGTGTTGTTGGTCTTGAAACCATTCGCCTTCGTATTTTTCTCCGTCAGGGAATTTATACACGCCGTATCCTTGGCGTTTGCCTTTCACGTATTCGCCTTCGTAAGAGTCCCCGTTTTTGAAGTGGGTGATGCCTTTGCCGTAGGGTTTGCCTTTGAACAGTTCCCCCTGGTATTCCGCACCGTCTTTAAAAGTATAATTTCCTATTTTGATTTCTTGGGCGTAGCCTTGCAGGGCAGGCCATAACAAAACTATGCCGAAGAGTTTGTGTTTCAATCCCATTGCCGTATTGTATGTATTTGAATGTGTTATCGTTTGCTCCTGTTCTTCAGGAAAGCTTCGGCCGCTTCGAGGTCGGCCGGCGTGTCGATGCCGATGGTTTCTATTTCACTGGTGCCCACCTTGATGGTGTAACCGTTTTCCAACCACCGTAATTGTTCCAACGATTCGGCCAGCTCCAACGGTGATTGCGGCAGGGAGGTGAGTTCTTTCAACACATCGGCCTTGTAAGCATACAAGCCGATATGCTTGTAATACACATGCCCCTTCAGCCACTCCGTTTTATCCTTGTTGCGTTGGTAAGGAATGATGGAACGGCTGAAATAAAGGGCCTGCATCCGGCGGTTGACCACCACTTTGGGCGAGTTGACGTTTTCCAAGGCAGACCAACCGTCGGCTGACGTGAAAGGCTTCACCAAGGTGGCGATTTCCGTTTGCGGGTCTTCAAAACAAGCCTTTATGGCATCCAACTGCTGCGGTTGGATGAAAGGTTCGTCGCCCTGGATGTTGACGACCACGTCGTATGGTTTGCCCTGCGATACGTAAGCCTCATAGCAGCGGTCCGTGCCGCTCTTGTGGTCTGCGCGGGTCATGACGGCCTTGCCGCTGAATCCTTCTACAGCCTTGAGAATCCGTTCGTCGTCGGTGGCCACGAGCACATCGTCCACCGCGCCGGCCACTTGCTCGTACACCCGTTGGATGACAGTCTTGCCGCCCAACATGGCCAAAGGCTTGCCCGGAAATCTCGTGGAAGCATATCGTGCCGGAATAATCCCTATGTAATTCATTTTTTAGCTATTAATAAAGTATACCATACAAAAATACAAAAAGATTTTGTAAGGGAGGGTAAAACTCCCTATTTTTGTGGATAAAAAGAACGGATGAAGAAATGTTTCATAGGATTGGGCAGCAATGAATGCACGGCGGCACGGCTTTTGGCAGCGCAGTCCGACTTGCGCATGTCGTTTCCCGGCATCGTGTTCAGTCGCTTGGTGCGGACTGCCCCTGTGGCTTTCGATTCGCCCCGCATGTTTTACAATCAGGTGGCTTGTTTTACTACTCCGCTCACGGCATCGCAAGTCCGCGAATGCCTGAAAAAGATAGAACGTGACCACGGGCGTACACCGGAGGATAAGTCGCGAGGCATCGTGAAAATAGACATCGACCTGCTGTGTTACGACGGGGAATTACTCAAACCGGAGGACTGGCAGCGGGGTTATGTCCGCGAGGGGGTAGCGGAACTGGCCTTTTCCTGAAGGACGGAATGCCTACGTATATTTCAAATCATAAAAACAAAAAAAGCGTATGAGAACAAGACTTTTATTCATGCTGCTCCTGGCCGGTTGGGCATGGGGCGTGGTGCAGGCCGTTACTGACGAAGGGCGTTACATTGAAGTGACCGGTACTTCCGAGGTGGAAATCGTACCGGATGAGATACATTACATCATCGAAATCAAGGAATATTTTGCCGAAGAATTCGACGGCAAATCCAAAGAGGAAGATTACCGTACGAAGGTACCCTTGGCCCGGATAGAGGAAGGGTTGCGGAAAACACTCCGGGAAGCCGGTGTCCCGGACGAAGCCGTGCGCACACAGGAAATCGGTGACTATTGGCGCGAGAGCGGACGGGAGTTCCTCGTTTCCAAGCGGTTTGACCTCACGCTGACCGACTTCAAGCAAATCGACCGCATTGTCCGGCATGTGGACACTAAAGGCATCCATACGATGCGCATCGGTGAGTTGAAGAACAAAGACATGCAGCTTTACCATCAAAAAGGGAAAATAGCCGCCTTGATGGCCGCCCGGAAGAAAGCCGCTTATTTGGTTGAGGCATTGGGCCAAAAACTTGGAGGAGTGGAACGCATCATTGAAAATGGAAACAACGGCCTTTCTCCTATGTTCACGGCACAAAGCAACGTAAGTTCTTCCGACGCGGCTTCTTTCGATGGCTTTCGAACGATTAAGAACCATTATTCCATGTCGGTTCGTTTTGAAATTTTGGATGAATGACCATTGGCATATTGTCAGAATGTCAAATCCGGCCACACGAGAATCGCGTGCATGTGGGCAGGGCAAGCCTACGAAGATTTTGAGCGATTCTCGCGAGTTTTGCCCGATTCAAAAAGAAAGAAAAACGTGGTCGTGCCTGTCATTTGGCTAGGACTGGTAGTGCGTCTTGCCGCATGGTGATCCGTTCCGCGTAAGCCGGTTGGGACTTTCCGGGTACAGGATGTCGCGGTGCCCTTGTCGGACGAATAAGAGCTAATAAATTCGCCATGCGTAGGAAAAGCCGGTAAAAAAGGCCGTGGAGCAGGTCTTCGCTTTGATATTCGGACGTGCGTTTTCCAATCTGCGCCAAGTGAAAAATCGCTTTCAGCCGAACGATTTTCCGTTTGGCGCAGAATGATTTGATTCTTGCCACGAAAAAACGAAAAAAACTCCGGTTGTCGCCTCTCTGACAACGGCATCATAATCGGACGGCCCCGAAAGGGAAGCTTTTTTCCATGCTTCGCCTTCGGGGCCGTCTTCATGATTTGCGTCTTTAGGAATGACCTTATGCTTCTTTTTTTAAGGTTTTTGGTGACACTTTGTCCGCATGCCATGGCTTATTCAAAAACCTCGTCGATGCCGCCATATTCCTCCACCGGTGCCTCTTCTGTCAGGATGGTGTCCTGGCAAGGGTCGAACCCTTCGGGAATGCTGAACTTCTCGTCGGGGGAATATCCCAAGTCTTTGTCTTTATATACCTTTTGGAAGAAATAGGCGCAGACGGGCAAAGCCGAAGAGGCTCCCTGCCCGTACGTCATGCTGTTGAAATGGATGTCGCGGTCTTCGCCGCCCACCCAACAACCGGCGGAAAGCGATGGCGTGAAGCATACGAACCAACCGTCGGAGTTCCGGTTGGTGGTTCCCGTCTTGCCTCCCATGTCTGCGTTGACATGGTAACGGAAACGCATGCGTCCGCCCGTACCTCCGTTCATTACGCCTTGCAGCATGATAATCATTTTATAAGCGCTTTCCTCGCTGATGACTTCCGTCATGCGGGGTTGGAACTCCCCTACCACATTCCCTTCGTTGTCTTCTATCCGCGACACGAAAAGGGGAGCCGTGCGGATGCCGCGGTTGGCAAAGGCGGTATATGAACTGACCATCTCTGCCACGGAGATTTCACAAGGACCGAGGCACAGCGACATGGAAGGATGGATGTCGCGGTTGAGCACGCCGAACTCGTGAATCAGCCGTACCAAAGCCGACGGACTGAGGCGGCTCATCAGGTAGGCAGAAATCCAGTTGTTAGACTGGGCCAGTCCCCATTTCAACGTAACCATTTCCCCGTATCGGGAGCGGCTACCGTTGCGGGGAGTCCAAGGCTTTCCGGCCACGATATACGTCTGTTGCACGTTCGGCGCAAGGTCGCAGGGCGACATGCCGTTTTCCATGGCTAGCGTATAGAGGAATGGTTTGACGGTAGACCCGACCTGGCGTCGGCCCACTCCGGCCATGTCGTATTGGAAATAGCGGTAATCCGGTCCGCCCACGTAGGCTTTCACGTATCCCGTGCGGGTGTCCATGCACATGAATCCTGCACGCAGGAAACTTTTGTAATAGCGGATGGAATCCATCGGTGTCATGATGGTATCCACTTCGCCGTGGTAAGAGAAAACGGTCATTTCTTGTGGCGTGTTGAACGACTTTTTGATGTCTTCTTCGCTAGCTCCGTTTTTCTTCATGGTGATATAGCGCTCGCTTTGTTCCATCGAACGGCGCATGATTTTTTCCACCTCCTTAGTAGAAAGTTGGTTGGAGAACGGACGTGTCGTCTGGTGACGTTTTTCTTTGTCGAAGATGGGCTGCAGGTAACCGGCCACATGCTCTTCCACGCTTTCTTCCGCATATTGTTGCATGCGTGAGTCGATGGTGGTGTAGATTTTCAGGCCGTCCGTATATAGGTTATAAGGCGTACCGTCCTTTTTCCGGTTCTTGTTGCACCACCCGTATAAAGGGTCGGTTTCCCATGCCAACGAATCCTCATAATATTTTTGGTCTTGCCATGAAGCATAATCGCTTCGGTCGGGTTCTTTGGCCATCAGCATCGTGCGCAGCCGTTCGCGCAGGTAAGTGGCCAGTCCTTCTTTGTGGTCCACGCGGTGGAAACGCAGCCCGATGGGTTCCAACTTGTGCAGCTCGGCATCTGCCTTGCTCAAATAACCGGCCTTGACCATCTGGTCCAGTACCACGTTGCGCCGCTCACGGCAACGTTCCGGTTTCCGCACCGGATTGAAATAAGACGGGTTTTTGCACATGCCGATAAGCGTCGCCGCCTCACATACCGAAAGGTTCTGCGGTTCTTTGTTGAAGTATGTGCGGGATGCCGTCTTGATGCCCACGGCATTATGCAGGAAGTCGAAATAGTTGAGGTACATGGTGATGATTTCCTCCTTGGTATAGTACCGTTCCAACTTGACTGCAATCACCCACTCTATGGGTTTCTGCAAGGCACGCTCCATCGTGCTCTGCGCCACGTCGCTATAAAGTTGTTTGGCCAGTTGCTGCGTAATGGTACTTCCTCCCCCGGCATTGCTTTGCCCAAGGATACCACGCTTTACCACGGCCCGCGCCAAAGCACGGTAGTCGATGCCCGAATGATCATAAAAGCGCTCGTCTTCCGTGGCCACCAACGCCTTGACCAACCAAGGGGAAAGGTCGTCGAAGCCCACGAAAATACGGTTGGCCCGGCTGTACGACCAGGTACCCAGAAGTTTGCCGTCGGCCGAAACGGCCTGTGACGCGTATTTGTTGACGGGGTTTTCTAATTGATATAAGTTCGGCATGTATCCAATCCATCCGTGCCAGATGGCGTAAAAAGCCAAGGAAACTGCACTGACGCAAAGAAACAAAATCACCCACAAAGTGATTACAAACTTCTTCCTCATAAATCTTTTTCTTTCATTTATCAAAGTGGCAAAGTGCAAAATTACAAATAAACTTTATAATAGGCTGTTTATTTGTGGAAAAGTTAACGAAATGATGCGCACTCCTCTCTCGTTCCACTTTTTTTATGTAACTTTGAAAGCTGAAGAAATCCTATATATAAGCAAAAAGAAATCCGAAATGGAAAACAGGAGTTTGGTGACTATTGCAGACCATTCCAAGGAAAAGATCATGTATCTGCTCAGAATGGCCGGAGAATTTGAGAAACATACCAACCGCAAGCTGTTGGAGGGTAAAGTCGTGGCTACTTTGTTTTTTGAACCGTCTACGAGGACACGGTTGAGTTTTGAAACGGCAGCTAACCGTTTGGGAGCGCGCGTCATAGGGTTTACCGACCCGAAAGTGACCAGTTCCACCAAGGGCGAAACCCTGAAAGACACCATCATGATGGTAAGCAATTATGCCGATTTGATTGTCATGCGGCATTATCTGGAGGGGGCGGCCCGTTATGCTTCCGAGGTGTCTCCGGTGCCCATTATCAATGCGGGCGACGGGGCCAACCAACATCCTTCGCAGACCATGTTGGACCTTTATTCCATTTATAAGACGCAAGGCACGCTTGACAACTTGCAAATTTATATGGTTGGTGATTTGAAATACGGACGCACTGTACACTCTTTGCTGATGGCCATGCGTCATTTCAACCCTACGTTTCATTTCATTGCCCCCGAAGAGCTGAAGATGCCGGACGTGTACAAGCAGTATTGCGACATTCATCATATAAAATATGTGGAACACACGGACTTTACCGCCGATACCATTGCCGGGGCGGACATTCTCTACATGACCCGTGTACAAAAGGAGCGGTTTACCGACCTGATGGAGTATGAACGGGTGAAGGACCTCTATCTGCTCAAACTTTCCATGTTGAAGAAAGCCAAGGACAATATGCGTATCTTGCATCCGCTCCCCCGCGTGAACGAAATCGAGTACGCCATCGACGATGACCCGCACGCTTATTATTTCGAGCAGGCCCACAACGGCCTGTTTGCGCGGCAGGCTTTGATATGCGACGCCTTGGGGCTGACCTTGGACGATGTGATGAACGACCGGACGATTATTGACTAAAATACCGTAAGCATACAATGAAGAGACAAGAACTTTTGGTGGCCGCGCTTGAAAGCGGTACGGTGATAGACCATATTCCATCCAGCAAGCTCTTTGAGGTGGTCAACCTTCTCCACCTCGAACAGATGAAGACTTCCATTACTGTGGGCTACAACTTGAAGAGCAAGAAAATGGGACATAAGAGCATCATCAAAATTGCGGGCAAGTTTTTCTCGGACGAAGAACTGAACCAGTTGGCCGTGGTGAGCCCGAACGTGACCTTATGTATTATAAAGGACTATGAGGTCGTGGAGAAAAAGGAAGTCGTTTTGCCCGAAGAACTGAAAGGTATCGTGAAGTGTGCCAATCCCAAGTGCATTACGAACAACGAACCGATGAAAACATATTTTCATGCCGTACCGGGCAAGGAAGGTGTGCTTCGTTGCCATTATTGTAATAAAGAGGTGGATTTGGACCACGTTAAACTGGTGTAACCCTTTGGGCTATGAAGCAAGACTGGAAACCCGGAACTATGATTTATCCCCTGCCCGCCTTGTTGGTCAGTTGTGGCAGCACGCCGGAGGATTATAATTTGTTCACCGTGGCGTGGGCAGGAACCATTTGCACCAATCCGGCCATGTGCTACATCTCCGTACGACCGGAACGGCATTCTTACGCGCTTATCAAGCAAAGCATGGAGTTTGTCCTCAACCTGACTACCGAAGACATGGCGTACGCCACGGATTGGTGCGGCGTGCGTTCGGGGCGCGATTACCGTAAATTCGAGGAAATGAAGCTCACTCCGGGAAAGGCCCGCATGGTGGCAGCCCCCATCGTGGAGGAATCGCCGCTGAACATAGAGTGCCGTGTGAAAGAGATTGTATCTTTAGGGTCGCATGACATGTTCATCGCGGAAGTACTGAATGTGAAAGCCGATGAGCGTTATTTGGACGAGCAGAGCGGGAAATGGAGCCTGGACGCCAGTCACCCTTTGGTTTACCTCCACGGGGCTTACTATGGCTTGGGCAGGAAAATCGGTAAATTCGGTTGGAGCGTGGAGAAAAAGAAAGAATGAAATCCAATTATTTAAAGTCAATAAAAATGAAAACAGACACAACAGTATTTGATTTGATTGAAAAAGAGCACCAACGGCAGCTCAAAGGAATCGAACTCATCGCATCGGAGAATTTCGTGAGCGACGAAGTGATGAAAGCCATGGGTTCCTGGCTGACGAACAAGTACGCCGAGGGATATCCGGGAAAGAGGTACTACGGAGGCTGCCAGGTGGTGGACGAAGTGGAGAGCTTGGCCATCGAACGGGTATGCAAACTGTTCGGTGCCGAGTACGCCAATGTGCAGCCCCACTCGGGAGCGCAGGCCAATGCTGCGGTATTTTTGGCATGCCTGAAGCCGGGTGACACCTTCATGGGCTTGAATCTGGACCACGGAGGCCATTTGTCCCATGGTTCGGCTGTGAATACTTCCGGTATCCTCTACCATGCCATCGGTTACAACCTCAACAAGGAAACCGGCCGTGTGGATTACGACGAGATGGAGAAACTGGCTCTTGAACATCGCCCGAAAATGATTATCGGCGGCGGTTCGGCTTACAGCCGCGAGTGGGATTATGCCCGCATGCGTGAGATTGCCGACAAGGTTGGTGCCATATTCATGGTAGACATGGCACATCCGGCCGGTTTGATTGCAGCCGGACTGTTGGAGAATCCGGTAAAGTATGCCCATATCGTGACTTCTACCACCCACAAGACATTAAGAGGTCCGCGCGGGGGTATCATCCTGATGGGTAAAGACTTCGACAACCCTTGGGGATTGAAGACTCCGAAAGGCGAGGTGAAGAAAATGAGCCAGCTGCTCAACAGTGCCGTTTTCCCCGGTATCCAGGGTGGCCCGTTGGAGCATGTGATTGCCGCCAAGGCCGTGGCTTTCAACGAGGCGTTGCAACCCGAATTCAAGGAATGGGCTAAACAGGTACAGAAGAATGCCAAGGTTTTGGCCGATGAACTGATGAAACGCGGTTTCGACATCGTAAGTGGCGGAACAGACAACCACTCCATGTTGGTGGACTTGCGTAGCAAATATCCCGACTTGACGGGCAAGGTGGCCGAAAAAGCCTTGGTAGCAGCCGACATTACGGTGAACAAGAACATGGTGCCGTTCGACAGCCGCAGTGCGTTCCAGACTTCCGGCATCCGTTTAGGTACGCCGGCCATTACGACACGTGGGGCAAAAGAAGATTTGATGGTACTGGTTGCCGAGTTGATAGAAAAGGTATTGAATGCGCCGGAAGATGAGAATGTCATTGCCGATGTGCGCAAGCAGGTGAACGAAGTGATGGCAGGTTATCCTTTGTTTGCTTATTAAGAAATACGAATTGTCGGGAATAAGACTGAAAAAGAGAACCGGACTCCTGTAACCCCTATGGAGTCCGGTTCTTTTTTTATTTCCCTCCCTTAGCAAAGTTGCAATAATAGCCTATTTTATAAAAGGCAAAGAAATACAGGTTGGGATGCCTGCCATACAAGTTCCGTCGTAACATCGGTTCGCACAGGCGAAACAACAGGAATACAAAAGAAACAAGATGCAATCGTTGGAGAATGCCGTACAGGCGCAGCATCTCCGAAGACCCCTCCAACTTCTTGCGGTGCACATAGAGCGTCCGTAATGACTCCTCCGTCTTTCGCAACACGTTGAGGTTCGTATCTAAGCCACAGTTCATCAAAGGATTGTCGATATGCAGGATTTTGATGCCTTCTTTTTTTAATGCCAATCCGAATAAAGTGTCTTCATGCCCATAGTGCGTGATGGTTTCATCAAAAGGATGTTTGAGGAACGTTTCGCGGAGAATCATGAAATTAAACGTGCGGAAGACTTTGTAGGGGTGCAAAGCCCGTTTTTCGGCAGTGAAGTGAGGTTCGGCGTTTTTTTCGTAAAGATATGCCAAAGAAACCTCTGGTGACGGAAGCTGTTCCGGATGCACCAAGCCTCCGTAAACGACTTCAGCCGCATTACGCACAGCCATGTACCGGGACAGGAAGTCGCTACCGACCACCGACGCATCACAATCCATAAAAATAAGGTAGTCATATCGGGCGAGGTGCCCCAAGATATTGCGGATACGCGAACGACCCACGTTTTCTTGTAATTCGATATATTTACAGCCGGGAATGCCGTTGATTTTACGGTTTTCACGCTTAAAGGCTTCCTCCGAAGCATCGTCAGCCACTAATATTTCGTAAGGGCATTCCAGTCTTTCAGCCTGTTGTTGCAAGTCGGTCACCAATTTAACGCACACGTAGTTATACGTCGGAATCAAAATGGAAAGCATATTCTGTTTTATGGTATTTCGGTTTTCAAAACTTTATGAGGCCTGCGGGGTTCTTTGGCATTGTATGATGAGTACATGGTTCGTCTTGTCATCTATCCGGAAACGGTTGTCGCTCCGTTCGTTGACCAACCAAGCGATGTGCTCTCCGCTACATACGACTAACTGCCTTTCTTTTTCAAACAGGTTTTTCAGGCAGTTTGTCAGGTAGTCGCTTACCAATTTCTGCCCCGTCATGCCGAAAGGGACAAAACGGTCCCCTTCTTGCACGAGCCTCACCGTTATGGGATATTCTATTTTGTCCAGGTCCAGGCACACCGTATCCTTGCTTCGAGGTATCGTAAAATGCCGGTCATAATGCACCCTGCGAATGAGGAAGGTAAGGTCTTGTGTTACTTTCACACATCCTTCCAATGGAAGGACATGGCACAAACACTTGTATTGTTCGTCTTTACGGCTAAGCACAAGCGTTTTTCGGTCCCGAAGCAACCGCCATTCATGGCTTTCATAAACTTTTCCGGAACAACCATCCAAGTGGTCGAAAATCTCTTCCGCCTGCACGCTGTTGAAACCGTACGCGGACAGCAGTTCAAAGAGCACGGTGCGCGCGGCAGGAACAGCCTTCAAGGCTTGTATGTCGATACGGTCATTCCGGCATATACGCGCCTTCAAATCCTCTACGGCCATATTATATAAGGTATAGGCATCTTCCAGATGGCGTATCGTGCCTTGTAAGGTGTCGAGGATGGACGGGTTCACGGTTTTCAGCATCGGCAAGAACTCCAGACGGATTTTGTTACGGACGGCTTCCGTTTCCAGGTTCGTGCTGTCCGTGACGTAAGGCTGTCCTTTCCCGGCCAAATATCGTTCGATTTCTTTCCGGTTCGTGTCCAACATCGGGCGTATGACATAACCGTTATGGTAGCGCATGCCCGTCAAGCCTTTCAGCCCCGTGCCGCGGACCAGATGCAACAACAGTGTTTCCACGTTGTCGTCACGATGGTGTGCCACAGCAATTTTATCAAACCGCCAGTCTGCACGAAGCTCTTCAAAATATCCATAACGCAATTCACGTGCGGCCATTTCTATGCTGATACCTTTTTGACGGGCGTACGCCGCCGTGTCGAAATCTTTCGTATGCAAACGTATGGACCGTGAACGGCATAAATCGCGCACGAATTTCTCATCACGGTCGGACTCCTCCCCGCGCAGATGAAAATTACAGTGCACGGCTTCGCAATGGAAACCGGCCTGTTGCAGCACCAATAGCAAAGCCACGGAATCGGCTCCTCCACTCAAGGCCACAAGTATCTTGTCATCCGGTCCAACCAACTGGTGCTCCCGGATACACGACATGACACTGTCATAAAAAAATTCTTCCTTCACCATATCCTCTTGTCTAAAACAAACAAACCCGTTGCAGGAGTATGCAAAGATAACAAATAAGCCTCAAAAATTAGCGATAGAAGTATTTTATTCTGTCGTTCCCTGTTCTCTTTTTCATAATATAAGGTAAAAAGACGGAATTTGTTCCCCACGGCTTATTCCGTTATCCGTTTTTACATTATTTTTGTCCGATACATTTTATATGGTTCGACTTATGTGGCATGAATATATAGCTTATTTCATTATCGTGGTGGCTTTCTGTTGGGTGGGAAGGCGCGTTTACCGGTTCATACGTCATCCGGAAGACTCGTCGGCATGTGCAAGTTGTACGGCAGACTGTAAATTGAGGGGGTTGAAACGCCCTACAAGGAAAGAAAAACAGAGAAACTGCACCAAAAAAGAGGAAAATGCGCATAAATAATTGCGGTTTTCAAAAAAAGTTGTACCTTTGCAACGCAAAACGGAAATGGTTCCCTGACCGAGTGGTTAGGTAGCGGTCTGCAAAACCGTCCACAGCAGTTCGAATCTGCTGGGAACCTCTTGACAAGAAAGCCGTTTCAAGTAGAAACGGCTTTCTTGTATTCCCTATTCCAAATTCGGGTTCTTTTCATGGGGGTTGTATTTTCCGTCAGTTGCCGATTGCGATTTGGCTTTCCTGCGGTATTCGTTAGGTGTCATGCCGGTAATCTTTTTGAAAACCCTGTTGAAATAAGAGAAGTCCTCGAAACCGACCAGATAGGAAGTTTGTTTTACCGGAAGGTCGTTCGTGACAAGCAATAACTGAGCTTTTTCTATTTTGCGTTGAATGATGAAATTGGCAGGAGTCGTTCCCGTTTCCTTTTTGAAGATACGGATAAAGTAGTTTTTAGATACACATAATGTTTCTGCCACTTTGTCGATGCAGAGGTCGTCCGAAATGTGATTGCGGATATAGGTGATGGCTTTTCTTATCCGGTCGTCCGTCACCACGGATTTAATATGAGCCGTCCTGAAAAAGGGGGCAAGCAATTGGTAGACAATACCGCGCGAAATCATTTTGTTATAAAGCGGCCTCTGTTTGTTCTTTAATAAGTTGGATGCCAATGTGGAACTGTTGTCATAAGTAGTGGGATCGGATTTGCTCAACTTCATCGTCGGATTCAAGGAGTATAGTTCCTGGAAGATAGAACGTTCAAGGGAACCGGCCTGGATTTCCTCCGGCAGGATCCAATCTTCCAAGAACAAGCTTTTGGCCTGAGGGTCTTCATAAATGTGGGCATAGTAATGGGCAAAAGATGAGGTGCATTCATAACTGTGCGTAGTAAATGCGGGAATAAAGTACATGTGCCCTTCGCGAAGCTGCACGGTATGGTCGGGCAATATGACTTTGGCCGTACCTTCTATGACATAATAAAGGCGAGCAAAAGGGCTGCTCACGTTTTTCCAATTCCAATCTGCATTATGCAGGGCCAGTCCCACATTAAGGACAAAAGGGTGAAAATTGTCTATGTTAAATTCCATGGCGTATAAAATGAATTCAAAGATGGTAATAATATTCATTATTTTGCCCCCCCCGACAGTTAAATTATCATAAAACAGTTTTGTCCTATAAGATTTAGCCGATATTGTTCTTATTAAAGGCTATAAAGTCCAATAAGAACAATATGTTTTCACCTACTTTTGCATAAGCTATTTATGGTGCAAACAACATGATGAAAGAAATGACATCAATAAAAAAGATTCTATTATGAAATATTCATATTTAGGAAAAACGGGAATGAAAGTGCCCGTATTGAGTTTTGGTGCCTCTTCATTGGGAGGTGTGTTTCGCTCTGTCAGCGAAGCAGAAGCGATTCGTGCCGTATTTACGGCGATAGAACATGGTATGACCTTCATCGACGTGTCGCCTTATTACGGTCACACGAAAGCCGAGACGGTATTGGGAGGGGCTCTGACGGAATTGCCGCGGGAATCGTTCCTCTTGTCTACCAAAGTCGGACGTTACGGTGCAAATGGGGTGAACCTTTGGGACTATTCCGCTCAAAGGACTCGGGAAAGCGTTTTTGAAAGCATGGAACGGCTGCATGTGGACTACATCGACCTTATTAATGTGCATGACATAGAGTTTGCAGATCTTTCCCAAGTAATAAACGAGACCTTGCCGACATTGGTGGAACTACGGGAGAAAGGACTCGTTGGCCATGTAGGAATCACCGACCTGCAGCTCGAAAACCTGAAATGGGTCATCGACCGTGTGCCGGAGGGGACAGTGGAAAGCGTGCTCAATTTTTGCCATTATTCGTTAAACGATGACCGGTTAGCCGATTTCTTGGATTACTTCGAGGCAAAAGGAATCGGAGTCATCAACGCATCTCCATTCTCTATGGGGTTGTTGTCGCAGCGTGGTGTACCGGAATGGCATCCGGCTCCGGCTGCATTGGTCGAAGCTTGCCGCAAAGCCTCGGACTATTGTCTGTCACAGGGTTATCCTATAGAAAAGTTAGCGATTCAGTTTTCGGTCAGCAATCCTCGTATTGGTACCACCCTTTTCAGTTCTGCCAATCCGGACAACGTGCTCAAGAATATACAATATATCGAGGAGCCGATAGATTGGAATTTGGTAGCCAAAGTGAAAGAAATCATCGGAGACCAACAACGTGTAACGTGGAAAAACACATAAAACCGGAAAGAGATGGAATATACAATCATTGATACCCATTCCCATTTATGGCTCAGACAAGATACCGAAGTCGACGGGCTGCCCATCCGCACCCTCTCGGGAGGCAAATCGCTTTTCATGGGAGAAGTCCGGCAAATGCTCCCGCCTTTTATGACGGACGGAAGAAACACTGCTGAAGTGTTCCTCTCCAACATGGACTATGCACAAGTCAGTGCCGCCGTGGTCACACAAGAATATATCGACGGCATACAGAACGATTACCTGATGGACGTACAGGCCCGTTACCCGAATCGCTTTTTGGTATGCGGTTTGTGCGAGTTCCGCAAACCGGGATTTCTGGTGCAGGCCAATGAACTGATAGGGAAAGGATTCAAGGCCATCAAGGTTCCGGCCAACCGCTTGGTTTTGTCCACAGGCAGGATTCCGTTGAACGGCGACGAAATGATGGCCATGTTCCACTTCATGGAGGGACACCGGATCATCCTGTCGATAGACATGTTGGAAGGCGACACCCAAGTGGAGGAGTTGAGAGACGTGATTACGGAATGCCCGGATCTGAAGATTGCCATCGGACATTTCGGGATGGTGACTTTTCCCGGTTGGATGGAACAAATCAAATTGGCACGTTATCCCAACGTATTCATAGAGTCCGGTGGCATCACATGGCTTTTCAACGATGAGTTTTATCCTTTCAAAGGAGCCGTGCGTGCCATCCGGGAAGCTGCCGGACTCGTCGGGATGGAAAAATTGATGTGGGGATCGGACTATCCGCGCACCATCACGGCGATAACCTATCGCATGTCCTACGACTTCGTTGTAAAGAGCAATGAGCTGAGCGATAAGGAAAAATCCCTGTTCTTGGGAGGCAATGCAAAAACTTTCTACGGCTTCGGTGCCTTGCCCGTATTACCTTATATTAAAAACATGTCAGAATGAAAGCATTTCAGATTATATCGCCGCTTCATACGGCTTTAAAGGAAATAGAAGCGCCTGCCTGCCGGACGGGCGAAGTATTGTTACGTATCCGTTATGTGGGTTTCTGCGGCTCAGACCTCAACACCTATTTGGGGCGGAACCCGATGGTACGGATGCCTGTCATCCCCGGCCATGAAGTGGGCGCTACGATAGAAGCTGTGGGCACGGATGTCCCCGACTTTCTGCGCCCGGGACAGAATGTCACCGTCAATCCTTACACGAATTGCGGCAAGTGTGCCGCTTGCCGCAACGGGCGAGTCAATGCTTGTGAACATAACGAGACTTTTGGCGTACAACGGGATGGCACCATGACGGAATTCGTGGCCGTGCCTTGGCAGAAAGTCGTAACGGCCGACGGGCTTTCCGCCCGCGACTGTGCTTTAGTGGAACCCATGAGCGTGGGCTTCCATGCCGTGTCGCGTGCTCAAATTACGGACATAGACACGGTCATGGTCATCGGCTGCGGCATGATTGGCTTGGGGGCTATTGTCCGTGCAGCCCTGAGAGGGGCAAAGGTGATTGCCGTGGATTTGGATGACGAAAAGCTTGAGGTGGCGCGTTCCTTGGGGGCTACCTGCCTTCTCAATTCCAAAACGGAGGACGTGCATGCCCGGCTGATGGAATACACCGGAGGCTTAGGCCCGGACGTAGTGATTGAGGCTGTGGGCAGTGCGCCGACATACGTCATGGCCGTTCAGGAAGTATCCTTCACCGGACGTGTAGTGTATATCGGATATGCCAAAAGCGATGTCTCTTTCCAGACGAAGTTGTTCGTACAGAAGGAGTTGGACATACGTGGTTCGAGAAACGCATTACCGGAAGATTTTCGCGCCGTGGTCCGTTATTTGCAACAAGGACGCTGCCCGGTGGACAAGCTCGTTACCCGTGAGGTCTCCCTTGAACAAGCCGGGAAAGCGTTACAGCAGTGGGCGGATGAACCGTCTAAGGTTTTCCGAATCTTGGTGAAGTTTTAAAAAGATTTACATTCTTCTAAATGTTGGATTTATGTATAAAAGAAATATTCAATTATATATAATGAGAACCATTTGTATCATTTGTTTGCTAGTACATGTACTGTGCTTTCAAACAGCTTGTACAATTCTCAGTGAGACTCCCCGCGAAACAACCAACATCAATAATACTTGGAAGTACGCCCAAGGCGATTACACAGGAGCTGAACAAGTAGATTATGATGACAGCTGTTGGGAAAACATTGGTATTCCTCATTCTTTCAGCATACCCTACTTTATGGCAAAAGATTTCTATGTGGGGTATGGGTGGTATCGGAAACATTTGCAACTGGATGAAAAGGATTTGACGAAAAAGCTCTTCTTGGAGTTTGACGGTGTGTTCCAAGATGCGGAAGTTTTTGTTAACGGGAAATTAGCAGGCAGGCATGTGGGAGGATATACGGGCTTCTCAATAAATATCTCTGATTGTGCAAAGGTTGGTGATAACATGGTAGCGGTTCGGGTAAATAATTTATGGCAACCGGATGTAGCCCCCCGGGCAGGAGAACATGTATTCAGTGGAGGTATTTATCGCAATGTACGGTTAGTGAAAAAAACTCCCGTACACATTGCTTGGTATGGTACGTTTGTAACCACTCCGGAGTTGGAGGAACAGGATGGAAAAAGCTCATCGGTAAAAATTGAAACGGAATTGTGTAATGACAGCGATGAATCAGGAACCTACCGCTTGGAAACGCGTATTCTCAATGAATGGGGAGAAGAAGTGGCGGTAACGGAAACCACGGGAAGATTGGCCGCTAACGAGTGTAAGGTGTGGATGCAACAGACAGAACCGATTCAGGAACCTAAACTGTGGACACCTCAGACCCCTATCCTGTACAAAGCAGTTAGTTCGCTCTATAAAGATGATGAGTTACTGGACTGTATGGAAACCCCGTTTGGTTTCCGATGGCTCAAATGGACAGCCGACAAAGGTTTCTTTCTAAACGGTAATCGCTTGGTTATTCAAGGTGCCAATGTGCATCAAGATCAGGCCGGTTGGGGAGACGCTGTGACGGAAAGTGCCGCCCGGCGGGATGTGGCGATGGTAAAGGAGGCCGGATTTAACTTTATCCGTGGCTCACATTATCCACATGCTCCGTTTTTTGTTCAGGCTTGCGATGAACTGGGTATTCTGTTCTGGTCGGAAGCTCCTTTTTGGGGCATAGGTGGATATGGAGAGGACGGTTCATGGAGTAGTAGTGCCTATCCGGTGGATAAAACTCATACGGCTGCATTCGAAGAAAGTGCCTTGCTGCAATTAGAGGAGATGATACGCATTCACCGTAACCATCCGTCCATTGTGGCGTGGAGTGTGTGTAATGAAGCCTTCTTCACCGCCCCGGAGGCTATGGATGGCATGCGCGGATTGTTGCGGAAAATGGTAAATCGAGTTCATCAGTTAGATCCGACACGTCCAGCAGCCATTGGAGGCGCCCAACGTCCTATCGGGGAAGGACGCATTGACCATATCGGAGATGTGGCAGGCTATAATGGTGACGGGGCCATTATTCCTGACTTCCAAAATCCGGGCATTCCCAACATTGTTTCCGAATATGGTTCCGAAATCTCGTCAGACCGCCCTGGAGAATATAACGCGAAGTGGGGATGCATAAAGCAGAATGAAGGGTGGAAAGGGTATCCTTGGCGCAGCGGACAAGTTAGTTGGTGTGCTTTTGACCACGGCAGCATAGCCGGAAGCATGATGGCCAAGTTGGGCATTATCGATTATTTCCGCATTCCAAAACGTTACTGGTACTGGTATCGCAATGAATATGCAGGTATTGCTCCACCGGAATGGCCGATAGATAGTGCGGCTGCAAAACTGAAATTGGAAGCTAGTGGTACGATTGTAAAAACGGACGGCACGGACGATGTACAGTTGTTGGTTACGGTATGTGACGTTTCGGGCAAATGGGTCAGCCAGTCGCCCGACGTGGAATTGCGTATTGTATCTGGCCCGGGTGAGTTCCCAACAGGACGTTCCATCCGTTTTGAGGCTGACAGCGACATCCGCATCATGGATGGGCAAGCCGCTATCGCCATGCGTTCCTACTATGCAGGCAAAACTATAGTAGAAGCCACGTCCGAAGGTTTGGAACCGGCACGGATTACGATTACGTTTGAGGGTGGTGAGGAATATAAAGAAGGAGTAACTCCGATAGTAGAACGTCCCTATAAACGTTATGTACGTGAGGGGAAGACGGAAGTTATACAAACTTTCGGGCGAAACAATCCTACTATTACCAGCAGCAACGCAAATGAACATACTCCCGGCATGGCTTCCGATGGAAATATTCGGACTTATTGGAAGGCTTCAGCGGAGGATAAATCGCCTTTCTGGACAGTGAATACGGAAAAGGGCTTGCAATTAAAGGAAATCCAACTGCATTTCCCCGATGAAGCGGCCCGCCGCTATGTAGTGGAGGCATCACATGATAACAACACATGGGAAGTACTCTGTGACAAGAGTCAGAATACGCAAACAGAACAGAACCTGTTGTTGTCATTCTCTGAGGAAGTCCCTACCGGCCGTTTTGTCCGTATCCGTTTTTTGGAAAACGACAAGGCTGCATTGACGGAAGTGATTGTGAAAGGGATTGTTTTGGAATAAGAGAAATACAGGTCAATTAAATAAATGTATCTATGTTGGAATTGAATAAAACAACGGCCTCCAAGAGTGAAAGGCCAGAGAGAATCATACAGTTTGGCGAAGGCAATTTCCTGCGCGCTTTCGTGGATTGGATTATATCAAATATGAATGAGCGCAGTAACTTTAACGGCAGCGTGGTCGTGGTGCAACCTATCGAAAAGGGCATGGTGGATGTGCTCAACCGGCAGGATGGCCTTTACCACGTCAACCTGCAAGGGCTTGAAAACGGGCAGGTGGTAAACTCATACCGCCTGATAGATGTCATCAGCCGTGCGCTTAACCCCTATAGCCATTTTGACGAGTATATGAAACTGGCCGAGCAACCGGAAATTCGTTTTGTCGTTTCCAATACGACCGAGGCCGGCATCGCATTCGATCCGGCTTGCAGGCTCGACGACCGTCCGGCTGCCTCTTACCCCGGAAAACTGACGCAACTGCTCTACCATCGTTTCCGTCATTTCCGTGGCGACAAAAGCAAGGGGCTGCTTATTTTTCCCTGCGAGTTGATTTTCCAGAACGGGCATCATCTGAAAAGAATCATCCGACAATATATCGACCTCTGGCAGCTTGGCGAGGATTTTGCGGCATGGTTCGAAGGGGCATGCGGCGTGTATGCCACGTTGGTGGACCGTATCGTGCCGGGCTTTCCCCGTAAGCACATCGAAGAGATTCAGGAAAGGCTGCAATACAAAGACCAACTCGTCGTACAGGGCGAGGCATTCCACCTTTGGGTCATCGAAGCTCCGGAAAATGTGGCACAGGAGTTTCCGGCTGCGGAATGCGGCCTGAACGTACGCTTTGTGCCCGACGAAGAACCTTACCACCGGAGAAAGGTGACCTTGCTGAACGGGCCTCATACGCTACTCTCCCCCGTGGCATATCTTTCCGGAGTAGACATCGTGCGTGATGCCTGCCAAGACCCGGACGTGGGGCGGTATATCCACAAAGTGATGTTCGACGAACTCATCGAGACGATAGACTTGCCACAGGAAGAACTCCGGACGTTTGCCAACAGCGTGATGGAACGGTTTACCAACCCGTTTGTAGACCATCAGGTCACGTCCATCATGCTGAACGCCTTCCCTAAGTTCGCCACGCGGGATTTGCCGGGACTGAAAGAATACCTCAGGCGCAAAGGCACGCTCCCGTCCGGAATCGTGTTCGGCCTGGCAGCCCTGATTATTTATTATAAAGGTGGCAGCCGCGAGGATGGTACTCCGATTGTCCCGTCCGACTCCCCCGACATCATGGCACACGTGGCCTGCTTGTGGCAGGACGGCGACGAGCAAAAGGTGGCCACTGGCGTGTTGGAACGTACGGATTGGTGGGGTGAAGATTTGAACCGGATACCCGGATTGGGCGGACTCTTGGCACGTTACCTGAAAGACATCCGCTTACAGGGCATGCGGGAGGCACTGAAACATACGTTGGATTCATAGGATTTCTTTATGTTGAAATATATTATCATTCATCCGGCGGACAATGTGGCCGTGGCTTTGCAACCGTTGGAGGAGGGGGAAAGCATCACATACGGGAGCACGATTGTCAAGGTGAGGGAGCAGGTTCCGGCCGGCCATAAAGTCTCGCTCGCCCATATTGCCGCCGGACAGGACGTTATCAAGTATGGCAGCCCCATCGGGCATGCCACGGAAACGATAGAGCCAGGCCGGTGGGTGAACGAGCGGATGTTGCGTACCAACCTGAAGGGGATATCGGATTACCAGTACCGACCTGTACACATCCCGTGTTGCCGCCCCGACCGACTGCAGACTTTCTCGGGGTATGCACGCCGGAACGGTGAAGTGGGCATCCGTAACGAATTATGGATTATCCCCACTGTGGGATGCGTCAACGGCGTGGCCGAACGTTTGGCGCGGATGCTCGAAAAGGAAACCCGTGCCGAAGGAATAGACGGCATCAGGGCTTACACGCATAATTACGGGTGTTCGCAATTAGGAGACGACCACGAGCATACGCGCCTCATCCTGCGCGACATGGCACTCCATCCCAATGCCGGCGGCGTATTGATAATCGGCTTGGGTTGCGAAAACAACCAGCCCGACGCATTCCGTGCCTTACTTGGAGACTATGACACGGAGCGCATACGCTTTATGGTCTGCCAACACGAGGAGGACGAGATGGAGAGCGGGATGACGATTCTCCGGGATTTATATGCCCGGATGGTAGGAGACAGCCGGACGGAAGTGCCGATGGGGAAACTGAAAATAGGACTCAAATGCGGAGGTTCCGACGGCTTTTCCGGCATTACGGCCAATCCGCTTTTAGGATGTTTCTCAGACTACCTCGTGGCACAAGGGGGCACCACGGTGCTTACAGAGGTGCCTGAAATGTTCGGTGCCGAAACGCTTTTGATGGCGCGTTGCAAGGATGCGGCGGTTTTCCGGAAGACCGTCTCGCTCATCAATGGTTTCAAGGACTATTTCATCAGCCACGGGCAACCGGTCTTCGAGAACCCCTCGCCGGGAAACAAGGCCGGGGGGATTTCCACCTTGGAAGAAAAGTCATTGGGATGTACGCAGAAATCCGGGACGACTGCCGTATGCGACGTGTTGGAATATGGAGAAACCTTGTCTTCTCCGGGACTGAATTTGCTGAGTGCTCCCGGCAACGACCTTGTGGCCAGTACCGCTTTGGCGGCCTCCGGATGCCATATCGTGCTGTTCACGACCGGACGCGGCACGCCTTTCGGTACGTTTGTGCCCACCGTGAAGATTTCGTCCCACACCGGATTGGCGGAGAAAAAGTCTAATTGGATAGATTTCAATGCCGGCACGTTACTGGAAGGAGAACCCATGCCACTCGTATTGGAACGCTTCACGTCTTTCGTCCTCGACGTGGCCAGTGGGCGACAGACGTTGAACGAAGAGAACGGTTATCACGAAATTGCTATTTTCAAGTCCGGCGTTACCCTATAAACCGGAATCATGCTTCCGGAAGATTTTCGCTTTCCGGAAGCTTTTCTTTAAAGAAAAGACTTACCTTTGCGTAGTAAACAACTTGATATGACGGACGACAAAGATAAACAATGGACGGTTTTGGAGAGTGAATACCTCATCCGTCGCCCCTGGCTGACTGCCCGGCGCGACAAGGTGAGGCTTCCCAATGGCGTGGAAAATGACGAATACTACGTGTTGGAGTATCCGGATTGGGTCAATGTGATAGCCTTGACCGAAGATGGAAAATTTATCATGGAAAGGCAATACCGTCATGGATTGCAGTGGACCGGTTATGAGATATGTGCCGGGGTGTGCGAAGAAGGGGAAACGCCGTTGGAATCCGCTCAAAGGGAACTGCACGAAGAAACGGGATTCGGTGGCGGGGTATGGGCGCACTTGATGACCATTTCGCCCAATACGTCTTCCATGAACAACCAATGCCATTGTTTTGTGGCACGGGGAGTGAAACGCATGTCGGCTCCCCACCGGGAAGCCACCGAGGACATCAGCGTGCATTTCCTAACCGTGGAGGAAGTGCGCAGCCTCTTGCAGCACAACGAAATCAAGCAGGCGTTGATGCTCGCTCCGTTATGGCGTTATTTTGCAGAGCACCATCTATGGTAGGTCAGGCTTCATCCGCTTCCGAATGGCAGGACATGCTGTCCGGTCGCCTTCCTATGCGGGAAGTCCGCGCCTGTGGGAAACGCTTGGCATACGATGGCATGTTCCGCGACACGCTGTACCGTATCATGGCGGATGGCGACAGCCGCATGGCGGAAAATGCCGCATGGATCTTCACGTATGCAGATACCGATGTTTTGCCAAGTCTCCCGTCGCAGTACGTGGGCACGTGGATGGAACGTGCCATGAATACCCAAAGCGAAACGCTCCGCCGCCTGTTGCTCACGCTCATTTCCCGTTCTGTGCTCCCCCATCTGTTCCGTACGGATTTCTTGGACTATTGCCTTATCGGCATGTCTTCTTCCCGGTATCCCTATAGCGTCCGTGCACTTTGTATGAAACTGGCCTATAAATTATGCCTCCCCCATCCAGAGTTGCTGGACGAATTGAAGTCAAATCTCGAAATCATGGAACCGGATCTTCTTCCGCCCTCATTGCGCAGTGTGCGCTGCCGTGTCATGGTTGGTATTGTTTCCCAAAAACGAGGATAAGGCTACTGAAAAAATGTCAGTCTTTATCTATACGGGCCGCACATGCCGGACACAGTCCTTTGAGTACATAATTCACCCCGTGCAGGACGAATCCTTCCGGTGCCTGCACCACCGGGACCGCCTGACTCCGAAAACAGAAAGCCCGATGGCATCCTTCGCAATAGAAATGTACGTGTTGGTCGCTCACCGAACAAGTGCAATCGTCGCTGCATACCGCATATTTCAGTGCGCCTGACCCGTCATCAATGGCATGAATCAGGTGATGGTCCAGAAACAGCGAGATGGTGCGGAATATGGTGGATTTATCCACGGTTTGCAGTTTTTCTTCCAAGTCGGGTTGTGACACGGCACGGTTCATTTCCATCATCGTACGGAGAATAAACAGACGGATGGCTGTGGGTTTCACGTTCCGTAAATTCAGTTTATGCAAATAGATGTCTTCTTCCATAATGTATATGCCTCCAATATAACCATGGGATAAAGGTACGTGCTTTATCCCATAGTATGGCGATGGTTTAATCTTTTTTATCACTCAACAGCCGGACGGCATTCAGAATGGCCAACAAAGCCACACCCACGTCGGCAAAGACGGCTTCCCACAAGGTGGCCGCACCGAAAGCACCCAGTACCAGTACAAGCAGTTTCACTCCGAGGGCACCGATGATGTTCTGCCACACGACGGCTCGTGTGCGGCAACCTATGCGAATGGCTTCGGCTATCTTCGACGGTTGGTCGGTTTGCAGGATGATGTCGGCCGCTTCGATGGCCACGTCGCTTCCCAACCCGCCCATCGCAATGCCTACCTTGCTGGCAGCCAATACGGGCGCATCGTTCAGTCCGTCGCCGACGAAAGCCACACGCGCATGTTCTTCTGTTTGGAATTCTTCGATATGCCGCACTTTGTCCTCCGGCATCAGGTCGCCGAAATAACGGGAAATCCCTAATTGTCCGGCCAGTTTGCCCACCAATGCCGACTTGTCTCCGGATAAAATGCAGAGGTTGCGGATGCCCAGGCCATGGAGAGCCGCCACGGCACGGGATGCGTCGGGTTTCGGCTCGTCGGCCAACAGCAGGTAGCCGGCATAGCGTCCGTCGAGGGCCACAACCACAATCGTGTCGGGAATGTGAAGAATGTCTTCGGGATAAGCCACTTGGTTTTGAGCCAATAATGCCGCCTTCCCGACTAAAAGTTCGCCTCGGTCGGTCATGGCGCGCAGACCTAATCCGGCCCGTTCTTCCGTATTTCTTACCGCAGGAAGCGTTATGGCCTGTTGTTTGGCATATTCACCAACGGCACGGGCTATGGGATGGTTGCTTCCGGATTCCGCCGCTGCGGCCCATGCCACCAGTTCGTCGGCTGTGAGGTCACCGGAAGGATGTACTTCCTGCACCCGGAAGACGCCGCAGGTCAGTGTGCCGGTCTTATCGAATACTACGGCATCTATATGGGTAATGGCATCCAGATAGTTACTGCCTTTGAACAGGATTCCCCGGCGTGAGGCAGCCCCGATTCCTCCGAAATAGCCCAACGGTATGCTGACCACCAATGCACAGGGGCAGGAAATGACGAGAAAGACCAACGCCCGGTAGAGCCATGCATGAAAATCGTAGATGAAACCGGGATGCCATGAGGCATAAAGCCAAGGCAACACGACCAACAGTGCGGCAAGTATCGTGACAGCCGGAGTGTAGACACGGGCAAACCGGCGGATAAACTGTTCGGTGGGAGCTTTGCGTGAAGCCGCATGCTGTACCATGTCGAGGATACGTGACAGGGCGCTGTCGGTATAGCCGCGTACAGTGCGTAATCTGACGACCCGTTCGGTCGGTATCATACCGGCCAGTACTTCTTCGTCTTGTCCAATCATGCGCGGCACGCTTTCGCCGGTCAATGCGGCGGTATTGAAAGCGGTTTCAGGCTCCAACAACACACCGTCCAAGGGGACGCGTTCGCCTGTCTTGACTTCAATCTCCTCTCCTACCCCCACGGTTTCCGGTGCCACCGTCTGCCATTGCCCGTCGCGCCGCACGGTGGCAGTCTGCGGCCGCACGTCCAACAACGACTTGATATGGCTCCGGGCTTTGTCCACCGCACGGTCCTGAAACATCTCTCCCACGGCATAAAAGAGCATGACCGCCACAGCTTCCGGATATTCTCCGATATAGAAAGCGCCGAGCGAGGCCGACAGCATCAGCGTAAATTCATTGAAAAAGTCCTTGTGGCGAATGGTTTCCCACGCCTCTTTCATGATGGGGAACGCTACGGGCAACCACCCCACGAAAAACCAACACAGCCGTACCCATGAAGGGCGAAAAAAGGCAGTGTCCATGCTTTGACATGTGATGCCGCTGATCAAAACTGCGAAAGAAAACCACAGACACAGGTTGGTTTTCCGATTGTTTTCCGTGTGGCAGATGCCGTGACCGCACCCACAGGTATGTGCTTTTGTTTTCATTATATGGCTTTTTTATGATTTCTATGGCAAAGTTATCCGGTTTTCCGTGCAACTTGGTTGCATAAAACATTTCGGCTAATGGAATAGCACACTTCCCATGTATACAAAAAATGCGGCTTTTCACAAAGCCGCATACATTAACCTAAAATTTTAATAATTATAAAAAGTTAACCTGTGCCACGTTTTTCACAAGACATGACACCCACATCTAAAAACATTAAAACCAAGGTATGCGGTTTTCGCAAATCACATACCACAAAATTAACCAATTGTATTACTCATAAAAATCTAATGTCCTTTGTCATTATATACGCGCTTCGGCAATATAGCCCAAAGCCTCTTTACATTTGTCGGTAATGTATTGCCAATTCCCGGCAGCAACTTCTTCTTTCGGGAACAATTTGGAACCCATCCCCACACAGTAGACTCCGGCTTTGACCCATGCGGTCAGGTTCTCTTTCGTAGGAGCCACGCCGCCCGTCACCATAAGCTTGGTCCATGGGCAGGGTGCCATCATCCCTTTCACGAAAGCCGGGCCGTACACGTCACCGGGGAAGAGCTTGCAAAGGTCGCAGCCCAATTCCTGTGCCTTGCCGATTTCCGATACTGTGCCGCATCCCGGACAGTAGGGCACCAAACGGCGGTTGCATACCGGTACGATGTCAGGATTGAACAACGGCCCTACCACGAAGCAAGCTCCTAACTGGATGTAGAGGGCTGCTGTAGGGGCATCCACAACGGAACCTATGCCCAAAGCCAGTTCCGGGCATTCCTTGGCAGCGAATTTCACGCATTCTGCAAACACATCCTGGGCAAAATCGCCACGGTTGGTGAATTCAAATGCGCGCACGCCACCATCATAGCACGCCTTGATTACTTTCTTGGCCGTTTCGGCATTGGAATGATAGAATACGGGAACCATGCCGGTTTCCCCTATTTTTTGCATGACTGCAAGTTTATCGAATTTTGCCATATCTTTTTCTTGTTATCGTTGGACGGGTTTATCTTTGTACACGACCGTTGGCAGAACCTCCGGCCAAAGCTGCCACTTCTTCGGCGGATACCATGTTGAAGTCGCCCGGAATTGTGTGCTTCAAAGCCGAAGCCGCTACGGCAAACTCCAACGCCTCGCCTTGGGTCTTCATTGTCAGCAAGCCGTGAATGATGCCTCCTGAGAAAGAATCGCCTCCTCCGACACGGTCGATGATGGGGTCTATGTCGTAACGTTTGGACACATAGAACTCCTTACCGTCGTATATCATGGCTTTCCACCCGTTGTGAGTGGCCGAGATGGATTCACGCAAAGTGGAAATGACGTACTTGAAACCGAACGTGTCCATCATGCCTTTGAAAATGCCTTTGTAACCCTCGGCTTCCGTGCTGCCCCCTTCTACGTCCGCATCCGGCTTGAAGCCCAGACAAAGTTCTGCGTCTTCTTCGTTGCCGATGCATACGTCCACGTATTGCATCAGAGGCTTCATAATGCTTTGGGCTTTCTCCGATGTCCAAAGCTTCTTGCGGAAATTGAGGTCGCAGGAAACGGTCACGCCGTGCTTTTTGGCTGCAATACATGCCTGGCGCAAACATTCGGCACTGGCATCTGAAATGGCCGGTGTGATACCGCTCCAATGAAACCAGTCGGCACCTTCCATGATGGCATCGAAATCGAAATCGTCCGGGCAAGCCTCTGCAATAGACGACCCTGCACGGTCGTAAATGACTTTGGACGGACGCATGGAGGCTCCTGTTTCCAGATAATATATTCCCACGCGCTGACCGCCACGGGCGATGAAATCAGTGTGTACGCCATAACGGCGCAAGGCATTTACGGCAGCCTGACCTATTTCATGCTTGGGCAGTTTGGAAACAAAGTAGGCCTCATGTCCATAATGGGCACAACTTACGGCTACGTTGGCTTCCCCGCCCCCGTAATTAATATCAAATGTGTCTGTCTGTACAAAACGAGATTGTCCGGGTGTAGACAAACGGAGCATGATTTCTCCCATCGTTATTATTTTTCCCATACCTGTATTTTGGTTATTGTTAGCCTTGGTTTTTACTGTTAACCCACACAATTTATTTTTTTGATATGCAAAAATAGATATTTTTTCCGTAAGGCGTTCTTTTTTACGGAAAAATAAATCAAAAAAACGAGTTTTTGTTTTTTTCATACCTTGCGTACCATTAAAATAACGTATCTTCGTACCATTTCGTTTCTCGAATAAGAAAGAGTATTATGTGGGAAGTCCATTCGTCAGATAAAATCAGAATCAAAGATATAGCCGAACGTTCCGGCGTTTCGGTAGGTACAGTAGACCGTGTGTTGCATAACCGTCCCAATGTCTCGGGTAAGGCGAGAGCCAAAGTGGAAGCTATATTGAAGGAAATCAATTATCAGCCTAACATGTATGCCAGTGCCTTGGCATATAACCGTAAATATACGTTTTGCTGCCTGCTTCCCGGTCACGACAGGAATGCTTATTGGACCAACGTGGAAAAAGGGTTGCGGCAGTGCATTCTTAATCGGGGCGATTTCCACCTTTCGTTGATTACGGAGTATTATGACCAGTTTGAAGGTAGTTCTTTTGCCTCTGCCGCCGAGCGTATTTGGGATAAAAAGCCGGACGGGGTGGTCATTGTCCCACAAAATTTCGATGTGACCCAGACGTTTTGCCGCCGGTTACAGGAACAGGACATTCCATTTGTCTTTTTGGATTCCAATGTTCCCGAGATAGAGCCGTTGGCTTTCTTCGGACAAGATTCCTTGAAGAGTGGTTATTTTGCCGGGCGCATCTTCATGATGCAGGCCGGCGGACACGCCCGGCGCATTTTGTTGATGAAGCTCATGTCGAAAGGGCGTGTGGCCTCCCGTCAGCAGGAATACCGCGAGGTGGGTTTCAGGGAATACATGACGACATATTATCCGGATTGCGAAGTAGTGGAGCTTTCCCTGCAACTTGACGGAGAGGACGGATACGAAAGCAGGATACGTGCATTTTTGGATGAACATCCGGACATCCGGCATTGCATCACGTTCTGTTCCCGCGCATACATTTTGGGAGAATACTTTCAACATAACAGCTTGAAAGATTTCCATTTGTTTGGCTACGACATGGTGGGACGGAATGTGGAATGCCTCAAACAAGGCACTATCGATTTTCTTATTGCCCAACATCCGTGGAAACAAGGCTACAACAGCGTGAAGGCGCTGTTCAACCATATCGTGTTGAAGAAAGCCGTACAGCAATGCAATTACATGCCGCTTGAATTGTTGACGGCTGAGAATTATATTTATTATACGGCCGACGAGAAATGACCGGCCGTCCACATGTAAACGTTGCGAAATGTCTATAAATGGAAAAAGTGTGGCAGCCATCAGTCCACTGCTCGTTTTCGTGCTCCTTTATCTCGTGACTAGCATTATCGTCCGTGACTTCTATAAAGTACCTATCACGGTGGCTTTCATGGTGTCGTCCGTCTATGCGGTCGCGACCATGCGTGGCGTTCCGTTGGAAGAGAGGGTAAAGGTATATTCCCAAGGAGCCGGTTCGCCGAACCTTATGCTGATGATATGGATTTTTATCCTTGCAGGAGCTTTTGCCGCATCGGCCAAAGCCATGGGGGCTATCGACGCGACGGTGAACCTTTCCCTGCAACTCTTGCCGGAGAACCTGCTGTTGGGAGGCATTTTTCTGGCAGCTTGCTTCATCTCGCTTTCCATAGGGACTTCTGTCGGTACGATTGTGGCGTTAACGCCTTTGGCGGCAGGTATAGCCCACGAGACAGGGACAGGTCTTCCGTTGTTGGTAGCTATCGTAGCCGGAGGAGCTTTTTTCGGCGACAACTTGTCGTTCATATCCGATACGACTATTACGGCTACCCGTACGCAAGGATGTAAGTTGAGCGATAAGTTTAAAGTCAATTCACAAATCGTCATGCCTGCAGCCGCCATCGCGTTCGCATTGTATATATTTATGGGAGTACATATCCACGCACCGCAACAACTGCCTGAAGTGGACTGGATTAAGGTGGTTCCTTATATGGTGGTGTTGGTTACGGCCGTTGCGGGAATGAACGTCATGATGGTTTTAGTGCTCGGGTTGGTATTGAGCGGTGTGGTTGGCGTTTTTACGGGTACATACGATTTGTTCGGTTGGTTTGCTGCCATGGGAGAAGGCATCACCGGAATGGGGGAACTGATTATCATTACGATGATGGCGGGCGGACTGATGGAAACCATCCGCTACAACGGAGGTATAGATTATATCCTACACGCACTGACCCGGCATATACGTTCCAAACGCGGGGCGGAATTAAGCATAGCGGCATTAGTGAGCGTTATCAATTTGTGTACGGCTAATAACACGGTAGCCATCATCACGGCAGGCCCGTTGGCCCATGACATAGCCGGAAAGTACGGAGTGGATAAGCGCAAAAGCGCAAGTATCCTGGATACGTTTTCTTGTTTTACGCAAGGGCTGATTCCATACGGGGCACAGCTCCTGATGGCTGCCGGGTTGGCATCCATCAACCCGATAGACATCATACCTTATTTATATTATCCGTTCATCATGGGGGCTTGTGCGCTGCTGAGCATACTGTTCCGTTACCCGAAAAAGTATTCCTGACGTGGATGAATGCCCAGTTGGATTGTGGGGAAAAACTATCAAAAAAAAGAAAAAGCCGATGAAATTTGAATTAAAGGAAAATGCCGGCCTTCCGGCGCATATACTGTGGACATTGGCCATCGTGGCCGGCATCTCCGTAGCGAACCTGTATTACAACCAACCTTTGCTGAACCTTATGCGGGCTGATTTGGGCATCTCGGACTTTCAGGCTAATCTGATTGCCATGATAACGCAAGTTGGGTACGCGCTTGGTTTGCTCTTCATCGTACCGCTCGGTGATTTATATCGCAGGAAAAGAATCATATTAATCAATTTCATCCTGCTCGTCTTTGCTTTGTTGGCCATGGCGGTGGCTGAAAGTATTTATACGGTTTGGACAGCTTCTTTAGTGACGGGTATTTGTTCCATGATTCCTCAAATATTTGTTCCTATAGCTTCCCAATACTCCCGTCCTGAACATAAGGGGCGCAATGTGGGAGTGGTCATTTCCGGCCTGCTTACCGGCATCTTAGCCTCCAGAGTGATCAGCGGTTGGGTGGGAGAACTGTTGGGATGGCGCGAGATGTACTTTATTGCTGCCGGACTGATGTGCATCTGTGCCTTCGTCGTCCTGAAGGTACTTCCCGACATACGTCCTACGTTCGAGGGGCGATACAGTACTTTGATGAAATCCCTGTTCCACCTTCTACGGGATTATCCAGCCCTCCGTATTTATTCCATACGGTCGGGATTGGCCTTCGGATCGTTTCTGGCGATGTGGTCATGCTTAGCTTTCAAGATGGGAAGCGCGCCGTTTTATGCCGACAGCGATGTGATTGGCGGACTGGGGTTATGCGGAATCGCCGGGGCACTCACGGCTTCTTTCGTAGGGAAATATGTGAAACGTGTAGGCATACGTAATTTTAATTTCATCGGTTGCAGTCTGATTCTGTCGGCATGGGCTTCATTGTATTGGGGTGGAAACAGTTATGTCGGTATCATTGCCGGAGTTCTGCTTATCGATATCGGCATGCAATGTATCCAACTCAGCAATCAAGCCAGTATCTTTGAACTGTGCCCCTCGGCCTCCAATCGTGTCAATACCATTTTCATGACCACTTACTTTGTAGGCGGTTCCATGGGGACTTTTCTGGCCGGAAGTTTCTGGCACATCGGCGGATGGGCAGGTGTGACCGCAGTCGGCGTTTTGCTGACGTTATGCTCTCTTTCCATCACATTGCGTTCCAAGAAATAATAAGGAATTTCATCCGTAGGATCATTCTTCCAACCAATCATCCGAGGGGCTGAAAGCCTTGTCGGCAAAAAGTTCTGCCAACCCCGATATTTGTTTCAACCGCAGAAGTTCGTCCTTGTCCATCCCTATATTGCGTATGATCCAACTGTCCGACATTCCGGATTTGGTCAGTTCAGACACGATATGGCTCATTAATTCCACCGAATGCATGCCGCGGGCCCGGTTGTGCCGTATGGTAGATGCCATGCGTTCCGAAAGGTCTTTGTCGATAACGGAAACAGGAAGCAACCCCTTCTCCCGTTCATAAATGCGTGGTGAAGTTTTCATGACTTGGTAACGATGGAATCCGTCTACGATTTCATACACGTCTTCTTCTTTCCGGTAATAACATACGCACGGCATGGTGTAACCGTCTTCCCATATTGAGAGTTCCAGAAGTTTCATTTCGGGAGGGGCCACTATGTTGGGATTATATTCGTTTGCCACAACCTTTTCGATAGGCACCGCAATAATATTGTATACCGGGCTTTTATATTTGTCCATGTTCTAACGCTTTATATTTCTTCATTACTCTTTCGCGCAGTTCTTTTTCCTGCTTGGTTTGTGCAAATCCCATGTATTTACACGTATGGTCGTTTTTCAATATACAGATACACATACGTTTATAGGTCGGTATCTCCTTAAATTCAGGGATGTCGATGTCATCCAGATATTCCATTCTTACCGGTTGTTTGTCCGTATGGTAGGCCGTTTTCTCTCCGAGGGCAAACTCCACACCGGCTTCGCGCAACTTTTGTATCGTCTCTTCACTCAAGCATCCTCCCCGCTTACGCCAGAAACGGATGCTTACGTCCAGTTTGTTGAGATAGTTCTGCCGAGTGGATTCCGGGAGCGTGTCTAAGAGGAAATACATATATTCTTGCCAAGAAAAGCCGGGAGGACATTTAATCATCCTCCACCCCATTGCCATGGTACGGCCATACATACCTGCGAAGTTTACTCCGTTGACTCTGCCTAACATTTTTCCCCAAGTGTCCGGGTCGATGATGCGATAAACTTTCAACGCCGAGATGGCTTGGGAAATAAACGGACTGGCCACACGTTGGTGAGCGATAGGAATTCCGGCCTGATAGTATAAGTCATACAAATGGTTGTACGTCCATTTGAATTTTCCGTTGGCCGTCCAGATATCTGTGGTTTTCCAGTCGTAAATGGGATATGCGTTGTATATGTGATGGTCGAGCCTGTGAGTCCATTTATAATAGGCCAAACGTTTGTAGTTTCTGTCACTGTGGATGCTTCTCCATCGGTTAAAGCTCTCTTGCGTGCGTATCCCCACCAAGCAACAGACACGCTTGCATTTCTTTTGCATACGTAACCATGGGGCAAAAAGGTGTTGGAAATCATAGTCCCATAGTTCCTCGTTGAAAAACTCGAAGTCTTTGGCCGTATAGCAATCTTTGGGCTTTTCCCGAACCCAGATGTCACGCTTGCTCTCCTCCCACGGACGCCAATAAGATTGGTACATGGAAGTGCAAGTGGAAACTTTAAAAGGAACGCAACAGTGGTATACCTCCAGCATATCAGGATGGGAAGCCATGGTTTGTTCCACATATTCCGTAGTTTGCCGGTACTGTGCCTCGTAATCCATGTGGAATACTCCAAGCTTCCGGCCCGGTTCATGCTTTCGAAGGTAGTCGATACATAAGTTTAAAAGCACGCCACTATCCTTACCTCCGGAAAAGGATACATATACATAGTCGAAATAATCAAAAATGATTTTTAATCTCCGTTGCGTGGCTTCGTATACATTTAACTGGCGTATCATATTTCAGGGACAGGAATATACTCCATTTTATCATAAAGAGTCAGTTGCTTATCTGTTCGGAATTGATTTTGCCGGAAAGCTTCCGTATGACGTTTATGCACTAAGGCCGTCAGTAAAGAGTCGGCTTCCAAATCGTCGATGACATGATGTAACAAAGCATCAATCGTTTCCGTACGGTCTCCTTGTATGTAATAATTATCTATATGGTAATTCTTTTCATTTTTCTTCAAGGGGATGAATCCGACGATTACTCCGTCCGATATGGCGATATACCACAAGTAGCGGTTGGAGGTTTTAAAGGGATAATTATTATTCTGTCTTAAAATGGCCGGGTTCATGACCAGAGGTCCCACAAGTGGATACAGTCTGGCATCCACCCCGTTCAAACGCATTATCTCCATGCTTACAGGTAATTTTGTCCGACGTTCACTTATTTCCTTTTATTTTCATTCTTCCGACTCGAAAAAGTCGATATCTATTCGTTTCACCTCAAAGGTGTTGGCAGTAAACACCCCGATATTATAATCTATCATGTATTCACACAGTTGATTCCCATCTATCAACACGATTTTGACATTGTTCTGCGGTTTAAATTCCCGTGCTCCCCGACTGAACGAGGATGTGGTAATGAATATCCCTTTGGTGGCTCCTTTGCCGGCCAAAGCACCGACAAATTTTTGTACTTCGGGACGTTCCACTACGTTATTCCAACGTTTAGCCTGGATATAAATGTTGTCCAGACCGAGTTTATCTTCTTTGATGATACCGTCTATGCCTTCATCCCCACTCTTTCCTACCACCATGCCCGCAGCCTCGTTTAAAGAACCGCCGTATCCCATCGCTACCAGTAATTTGATAACCAAGGCTTCGAAGAAGCCCGGGTCTTTTTTTAAGATACGCTCCAACAAATCTTGCGCCAATATATTGCGTAACTTCTTATATTCCTCTTCCATGATGATGTCCGGTGTCTGTATGGCACACTCAGATTCCTGTCTGGAATTCCGTTTCGGTTCACTGTTTCTGTTGGATAAAGCAATCCATTCCTTATAAGCCGGATAGTTGAAAAGCAATTTCATATTAATATGCTCCGGACGAGTTTGCAACAGGCGCAATCCCGCCTCCGTAATTCTATATTGTGCACGTTGAGGAGTTTCTAGCAAACCGGCTTTTTGCATGTGGGTTTTGGCCCATCCTACGTTACTTCTGAAACGTGTGGTCCTATTGCTGGGTAACATTTCCTTTACATCGGTTTCCGTCAGATGAAACTCTCTGATAAGTGCGTTTTGTATTTCTGTCATTGAATGGACGCTGCCGTCTTCTAATTTCCGAAGAAAAGGCAGCATGCAGGATTGGAAGTCCGGTATCATTGTTTATCGCTTGTTATATAGTGTCCAAAAGTACGAATATTTTTTCAGAAATCCATCGTATTTTTGCTACAAAAAGCATTTGTTTTATGATTTATCGGTAAAAGCGATATGTTGCGTAAAAGGCGGAAGCCGACAAGAGGTAGCCCGGTACAGTTCCATCAGAAAATTGCGTTTTCATTTGCCTCTGCGCCCGCCTTTCACTACCTTTGCATTCATAACAGGCTTTTGGGATGAAATACGGAAAGATGAGTAAATATATATACGGCCTTGCTTTTGCCATGGCTTTTTTATGTGCATGCCGAGGTGAAGATGGAAGTTGTTCGTTGTCCTTTCAGCAATTAAAAGTTGAGAAGACCGTACCATTGGACAGCAGCGAGCACTCGCCTGCATGTAGAGTTATCATAGAGGCGGATGAGATAAACGACACGACCCGTGCCGCCCGGAACATGAACCGAACCATTGCCTTTCATCTGTTTGGAGGAATGCACCGTTCGTTCGCCTCGACCGCCGATTCGTTCTGTCTGACGTACGCGGAGCAATACCGGAGAAATTTGACCGATTTATACAAAGCCGACCGGCAAAGCGGCATCAACTCCTCGTGGTACGATTACAAATATCGGATAGCCACGGAACACAAAGACGGGCTGAACGGATATTTGTGTTATCTGATTCATAAAGTAAAGTACGAGGGAGGAGCACGCGACTATCGGGAGGAACAATGTTTGAATTTCGATACAGAAACGGGAGAGTTGGTGAAGTTGGAGGACGTGTTGCCCCCTGCTTCCTTGGCCTTGCTTCCTTCCTTGTTGGCAGACGAACTCCTGAAAACGTACGGTTGCCGCAACCGGGAAGAACTGCAGGATAAAGGCATACTACGGCTTACCGACATTTACATTCCCTTGAATTATGAACTGGGAAAAGAAGGTATTACTTTCATTTACAATGCCGACGAGATAGCTGCGTATGAAGTCGGGGCTATCAGGCTGACTTTGCCGTACAGTAGGTTGGAAACCCATACGAAATAAAAAATAAAGATATATGGAGCTGATTTTAAAATACTTTCCGAAACTTTCGGAAAAACAGACAGAACAATTCCATCAGTTGGACGCGCTCTATCATGACTGGAATGCTAAAATCAATGTCATTTCTAGGAAAGACATCGACAATCTGTATGAACATCATGTATTGCATTCCTTGGGAATTGCCGAATTCACCCGTTTCAAATCCGGCACTGAGATTATGGATTTGGGGACGGGAGGCGGATTTCCGGGGATACCCCTCGCCATCATGTTCCCCGACTGCCATTTCCATCTGGTGGACAGCATCGGTAAGAAAATCAAGGTTTGCATGGAAGTGGCTAGGGAGCTCGGGTTGGAGAATGTGACTTTCCGCCATTGCCGGGCAGAGGAAGAGAAGGCCAAATTCGATTTTGTGGTAAGCCGTGCCGTCATGCCGTTGGCAGATTTGGTCAAAATTATACGCAAGAATATTTCTCCCGTGCAGCACAACGCCATCCCCAACGGCCTTATCTGCCTGAAGGGGGGCGAATTGGAGAAAGAGACGAACCCGTTGAAGAACCGCACAATGGTTACCCCGTTGAAAGAGTTCTTTACGGAAGAATATTTTGCCACCAAGAAAGTGGTGTACGTTTCACTTTAAAGGATAGGAAAGATGCTAGACATAAAAAAAATTCCGGTAAACATGTTGGAAGAGAACTGCTACGTCGTGAGCGACGACACCCGTGAAGCCGTAGTCATAGATTGCGGTGCCCTTACCGACGATGACCGCAGGCAGATTATGGATTATATTGAAAACCGTCGTTTACAGGTCAGGCACCACCTTTGCACCCACATGCACTACGACCACTGTTTCGGGGCCGCATTCATTTGGGAGACCTTTCATGTCGGTCCGGAGTTCAACCGGGCAGACGAACCTATATATAAAGGTATGGGAGCGGAGATATTCGGACCGTTGGCACAGGTGATGAAAGAAAGGCTTACTCCTGCGGCTGCGCGTTACCTGACGGAGGGAGATGACATCTCGTTCGGACATCACACGTTAACCGTCCTGAATACTCCCGGACATACCCCCGGGGGCATTTGTTTTTACTGCGCTGCAGAAAAAGCCGTATTTGTCGGCGACACTTTGTTCTATTGCAGCGTTGGACGAACGGATTTCCCCGGCGGGGACAGTGAAGTCTTGTGCGAGAGCGTCAGGAACAAGCTGTTTACTCTGCCGGAAGATACCCGTGTCTATCCCGGGCACGGGCCACACACTGAAATCAGATTCGAGAAGACTCACAATCCATATGTATAAACGAAAAACTCTCTTCCGACTCACGTCGGAAGAGAGTAACAACACAAACACAAAATAAAACACGACAAAACTATTGTGCACACTAACCTGTCTTAAATTATTTAAAGCGTGATATTCCCGACTATTCACATATTGGAAATACCAACTGGATTAATGCGCAATTACGCATAAAGCGTCTTCTGTGTCCTTTATTTTATTTACATTATTCCTTTTTCGCGCAATACGCATTGCCATTTCCAAGCGGAGGCCAACACGTCCTCCAACGGAGTTTCGGCTTTCCAACCCAACACTTTGTTGGCTTTGTCCACATTGCCCCACACCTTTTCGATGTCACCGGCACGGCGTCCTACGATCTTATAATTCAATTTCACACCGGTAGCTTTCTCAAAAGCATTAATCAATTCAAGCACGGAAGTACCCGTACCCGTACCGATGTTGTAAACCTCCACCGGTTCGGTAGTCTGGTCTTCCATGATGCGCGTCATGGCGCAAACATGTGCCTTAGCCAAATCCACTACATAAATATAATCACGGATGCAAGAGCCGTCCGGCGTGTCATAATCGTCTCCGAACACACTTAATTCCTTACGGATACCCATGGCCGTTTGTGTCAGGTAGGGAATCAGGTTCTGAGGCACGCCGTTCGGCATTTCTCCGATAAACGCTGTGGGGTGCGCACCAATCGGGTTAAAATAACGCAACAAGATGGCTTTTATCGGAGAGCCGCTCTTGATGGTGTCCGCTATGATTTCCTCGTTAATCTGTTTGGTATTGCCGTATGGGCTTTCCGCCTTTTTGATGGGGGTCTCCTCTGTGGCAGGTAGCACATCCGGCTGGCCGTATACGGTACATGACGAAGAGAAGATGATACCCTTCACATCATACTTCGGCATCAACTGCAACAGATTAATCAGGGAAACGATATTGTTATGATAATACAGCAACGGTTTCTGTACGCTTTCACCTACAGCCTTGCTCGCTGCAAAATGAATGATACCGCTAATTTTCGGATATTTTTTGAATACCGACTCGGTGGCGTCGAAATCGCGCAAGTCTACTTTCTCAAAAGCCGGACGAATGCCGGTAATCTTTTCGATACCATCCAATACATCTTCACGTGAATTCGAGAGGTTGTCCACGATGACTACGTCATAACCAGCCTGCTGGAGTTCCACCGTCGTGTGTGAACCGATGAATCCGGTACCGCCTGTCACTAAAATTGTCTCTTTCATATTAGTAAGCTTCGATTTTTTGTTTTTGTAACAATAGCAAATGTACTAAATTTAATTATATGCTGTATGATTTTTGACCATAAAAAAGCGATACGACCTGCATTTTCTTTGCAGGTCGTATCAGTTTTGAAAAAACGTGGCGGATTAGAGGCTAAGAAATGCCTTCAAGCCGTTATCTACTCCGCTGAATCCCATGAATGCCATGGCCAACAAACCAGCGGTGACCAACGCGATACTCATGCCCTGCATCCCTTTAGGTACGGACACAAGGTTGAGTTGCTCGCGTATGCCGGCAAATATAACCAATGCCAGTCCGAAGCCCAACGCAGTGCTCAAGGCATACCATACCCCCATCATCAGGTTGAATTCCTTTTGTATAACCAGGATGGCCACACCAAGCACAGCACAGTTAGTGGTTATCAGAGGAAGGAACACTCCCAATGCCTGATAAAGTGCCGGGGATACTTTTTTCAGGATGATTTCCACCAACTGCACCAATGCAGCAATAACCAAGATAAAAGCTATGGTCTGCAAATAGCCGAGTTCGAGCGGGTTCAAAACATAATACTGCAACAGGTAAGTCACCAATGTGGCGAGCACCAAAACGAACGCCACAGCACCTGACATGCCTAAAGCCGTATTGATTTTCTTGGATACGCCGAGAAACGGACAAATACCAAGAATTTGCGACAACACGACGTTGTTGACAAATATGGCGGTGATGAAAACGATTAAATACTGATATATTGCTTCCATATTGTTCTAAGTTTACAAATTTACGCTTTTTTCAGTTTGTTCACAATGGCAATCAAGTACCCCAATACGATGAAAGCCCCGGGAGCCAACACGAACATCAGCATGCCGTAATCTTCCGGCCAAACCTCCAGACCGAAGATTTTACCCGTTCCCAAAATCTCTCGTACGGCTCCGAGAACAGTCAAGGCGATTGTGAAACCTAACCCCATTCCTACTCCATCGAAAAACGAAGGTACCACTCCGTTTTTACTGGCAAATGCTTCGGCACGTCCCAAAATGATACAGTTCACTACAATCAAGGGTATGAACAAGCCCAATGTGGCATAGATGTCAGGAACGAATGCCTGCATGCACATTTGCAAGGCGGTTACGAAAGACGCGATGACGACAATGAATGCCGGAATACGCACCATGTCGGGAATCAAATTCTTAATCATGGAAATAACCACATTGGAACATACGAGCACGAAAGTCGTGGCCAATCCCATGGACATACCGTTCAATGCCGAAGAAGTCGTACCCAAAGTGGGACACATACCCAAAAGAAGTACAAACGTCGGGTTTTCTTTGATGATACCGTTCATCAACACTTTAAAATTATTCATATTACGTCCCTCCTTTCTTTAATGAATAGAATCACTTCCGGTTCCGGTTGCGCTTTCCACCCGTCCGGCCTGTACGCTAGCTCCGCTCGCTGCATCGCTGGTATTTCCTTTCAACGCCTGATAAGCAGCATTCACGGCATTCAGGAAAGCCCGGCTAGTAATGGTAGACGCCGTGATGGCGTCGATGTCTCCGCCGTCTTTGGATACGGCCAGTTCCTTCTCTCCCGGATTCCGCCCGATAATGTCGCCCTTACCGCCTTCCTGGAACCACGTGTCGGCTTTCACACCCAGTCCGGGAGTTTCTACCGTAGCCAGAATCGTATAGCCCAGAATGTCACCAACCTCATTAAAACCAACCAGGACTTCAAGCGGTCCGCCGAACCCATTGGTTACAGCCTTCACGGCCGTTCCCTTGTCGGTTTTATAGAGAGTATAACCGTTTGATTCTACCGGTTCTTCAACTTTTAAATCACCGGGTTGACCTCCCAAAATCACTTTTTTGATGCCATCCTGCAAATTCTTTGCGTTGATTTCGGCAATGGGGCCTTGTGTCACCTTATTAATATAAGCCAAAGTCCCCCCGGCTATGAGGGAAATGGCGGTCAGCACCAGGACCATATTGAGTAATGAAGACTCTAACTTTTTCATTTTTTTACGACCTCCCCGAATCTTTTAGGTTTACAATAGGTGTTAATCAACGGCGTAAAGGCGTTCATGATTAAGATTGCGAACGACATACCTTCAGGATATGCGCCGAAAGTACGAATGACTACGGTGAGCATACCTATGGCCACTCCATAAATAATCTGTCCCTTTGCCGTCATGGGCGAGGTCACATAATCCGTAGCCATAAAGCAGGCCCCTAACATCATACCACCCGTGAGCAATACGGACACGGGAGACGCATAAACGGGATTAGACAGATGGAGCAGTCCGGCCAACACAAAAACGGTAGCCAAAATGGAAACTGGAATGTGCCATGTCACGATACGCCGGGCCAACATATAGGCCAGACCTATCAATAAGGCCAAAGCGCTCACTTCGCCCAAGCATCCTCCGGCCTGACCTACGAGCATGTCAATAGCGTCTGGCAATCTTTGAAGTACGGAAGCGTCTCCGCTCTTGATTGCTTCCTTCATGACAGCCAACGGAGTGGCACCAGTTTCGGCATCGAGATAAGCTACCATTTGTCCGGGCACAGGCCATGTGGTCATCTGCACCGGGAATGAAACCAGAAGGAACACGCGCCCCACCAATGCCGGGTTGAAGGGATTACACCCTAATCCGCCGAAAGTCATCTTACCGATACCGATGGCTACCAATGCTCCGATGAGGATAATCCATATCGGCAGATTGGAAGGCAGATTGAACCCCAACAGCAGTCCGGTCAGGATGGCCGAACCGTCTGTTATCGTTACTCGATCGCGTTTCAATACATATTTCGTTATAGCCCACTCGAAGAACACACAGGCAGCCACGGACGTAGCCAATACGATAGCGGCTCCCAACCCAAAGAAATACAACGAGGTTAACAGGGCCGGTATGAGTGCGATGCACACTCCATACATATTTCTTTGTACACTATCCCGTCCATGCACATGGGGCGACAGCGATACAATTAATTTCTTTGCCATAATCTTTCTCTTTTATTTTGTATTACGAGCCCGGATGAGGGCCATTACAGTAGTCTTGCCCATACGGATATTATCCAACATCGGGCGTGTGGAAGGACAGGTAAACTGGCACGAACCGCATTCGATGCATGACGTGATGTCGTTATCTTCCGCCAACTCCCAGTTGCGCAACGCGGAAGCCGTGGCCAACAAATAGGGCTCGAGCCCCATCGGGCAGGCACTGACACATTTGGCGCAACGGATGCAGGGCTGCGGTTCCGCGCGACGAGATTCCCTTTCGCTCATGAGCAGGAGGCCGGAAGAACCTTTGCATACCGGCACGTCGAGGTTCATCAGCGCCTTTCCCATCATCGGGCCTCCGCCAATTACTTTTCCTGTGTTTTCTGGCAAGCCGCCGCATTCCTCGATGAGTTGGTTCATCGGCGTGCCGATACGGGCCAACAGGTTAGAAGGGTTTTGCACTTCCTTACCCGTCACGGTGATGACACGTTCAAACAGGGGTTTGTTTTTCATTACCGCTTCATAGATGGCAAAAACCGTACCTACATTTTGTACCACTGCTCCTACGTTAATGGGCAATGCCGGAGGAGCCGGGACTTCACGTCCGGTAACAGCGGCAATCAACTGCTTCTCTCCTCCCTGAGGGTATTTCACTTGCAATGGCACGACCTCAATATGCGGATAAGCTTTCGCTTTCTCCGTCAAGAGAGCGATGGCATCCGGTTTGTTGTTCTCGATGCCGATATAACCCTTGTCCACACCCACTGCCTTCATGATTAAATCCACTCCTACCAGGATTTCGTCCGGTTTTTCCAACAGCAACCGATGGTCGGCTGTCAGGTACGGTTCGCACTCCACAGCGTTGATGATGACGCATTCGGCTTTTGTCCCCTTGGGAGGAGTCAGTTTCACATGGCAGGGGAATGTGGCACCACCCATACCGACAATACCGGCCGCTTTCACCGTGTTCACGATGTCTTCGGCTGTCAACTCCGGCCTTTGAGCCAATGTCACCAAATCGGGGGTCCGGTCAATCGTCTCGACCCATTCATCTCCCTCCACGTCTACAAAGATGGCCGGACGGCGGTAACCGCTAGCATCGACAATCGCATCTATCTTGCTCACTTTTCCGGACACGGAGGAGTGGACGGGAACCGACACAAAGCCGTCTGCCTCGGCCAACATCATGCCTACTTTCACTTCATCTCCTTTGGCTACGACCGGTTTAGCCGGTGCGCCAATATGCTGATAAAGCGAAAAGACAGCTTGTTTGGGCAATCCGGCCCGACGGATGGGAGAAGTGGCGGAAAGTTTGTTTTCAGATGGATGAACTCCACCTATCTTAAACGTTTTCACGATATTCTTTTTTAATTTGACAATCTTATGAATTATGCTTCTTTCTTTTCTTCCGGTGTAACGGTGGTTACAGGTTGTGCTGCGGGAGCGGATACCGGTTGTGCCGTCGGCTCGGCTAGTTTCGGGGCTGCTGTTGCGGCCGGTTTCTCCACTTTCGGCTTACGCGGTGGGAAGTGAATGGCATGGATGGATCCTTTCGGGCAAGCTTCCTCACACTTTCGGCACAACTTGCACTTTTCCGGGTCGATATAGGCCAAATTGTTGTTGAGAGTGATGGCCTCGAACGGACAAACCTTCACGCACTTGCCGCAACCGATACAGGAAGCCTTGCAAACCTTGTTCGCCACAGCACCTTTGTCACGGTTCACGCACATTACGACCATTCGGCGGTTTTTCGGTCCTTTCGGCCGGAGTTCGATGACTCTTCGCGGGCAGGTCTTGACGCAGGCACCACAAGCCGTACAGTGTTCTTCGTCTACCTCGGGCAATCCTGTTTCCGGATTGATAGACAATGCACCGAACTGGCACGCCGCCACACAATCACCACCTCCCAAGCAACCGAATGCGCATGCCGTTTCTCCTGTGCCCGCCAACAGCTGCACACGGCAACTGCGCACTCCGTCGTAATCCACCACACGTGGCCGATTGGCACAAGTCCCGTTACAACGCACAACAGCCACTTTCGGGGTGCTGGCCGCAGCTGCAAGCCCCAAAATTCCGGCTACTTTTTCCATAACCGGTTGTCCGCCTACGGGACATAACTTGCCTTCGAGCGAACCACCGTCTGCCGCTTTCACGCAAGCAGCGGCAAAACCGGCACATCCCGGATAACCGCATCCGCCACAATTGGCTTGCGGCAAGACTTCGGCCACTTGGCCAATGCGTTCATCCTCTACGACAGCAAACTTCTTGGATGCCGCATAGAGCATGATGGATGCCACCAACCCCACGACTCCCAAAATAATTACTGCAATCAAAATCACGTTCATAACAATATTTATTTTATGTGTTTAATGGTAAATGAAAATTTTCTTGTCAACCTGTTTTTATTGAGGTAGAGCACAACATAATAGACAACCAGGCTGGCTAATGCTACCAGAGCTGCCAAAGGTTCATCGGCCGTAACTTGCAAGGTGGCTAGCAAAACAGCCATCAATAGCAACAACGGCGCACCGTATGCCCAAAACACGGCTTTCAGTCCCATCTCCACACTTCCGGTCAGGAGAACTTCCTCTCCTACCTGGTAAGAAAATGCTTCGGGGCTGACGATATCGACCAACTTCTCTTTGCTTTCCGACGAATTGCACATTTTTTTAGCCACACAGGATGAACACGCGGAAGCCTGGATTATTTGCACACTAACGTGTTTTCCTCTCACGCTTTTCACGGTACCTCGATGTATGATTATTTGGGCCATTTTGTAAACTCGATATTGCAAATTGCCGCAAATGTAGCATTAATTTGGTAACTAATAGTAGGTATTCGAATAGAAAATTCTCTGTATTTGTTTTTTTTAACCTATCGTTTTTTTCGAGTCATTCACCTCGTCTCATATCCGGGATTTTGGGATAATCGCGGATTCAAAGACAACACCTTGGCAGGGATGGGAAACACCGTGGTGTAGCCTGATGCTTCATCCTCCTGTTGCGGACGGTCTGTGTAAGCTTGCGTATAGGTACCGAAACGAATCATGTCCTGTCTTCTCCATCCTTCCCATACGAGTTCCAGTTTGCGTTCCTCTAGGATATTGTGAAGGGTGGCCGGACGAGGATACATGCCGGAACGTCGCCGCACTTCGTTCAGTTCAGCTGTTCCGTCTTCCCCGTTTCTTATTTTAGCCTCGCTTTTCATTAATAATACGTCGGCATAACGAAACAATACAATATCGTTGTCCGACAATTTACCGTCTTTTGTGCTTTTCAGGTCTACTTCATATTTCTTCATTCGTGCGCCGGCAGATTTTTCGTAAGGTTGTGCCGATACGTCCAAACGTATGCTCCACGGCGAATACTCCAACGTGCTTCCGTCGTCCAGTTTCACTGGATTGCCATTGGGATCCAAGACCGTTCCGGCAAAGAAGCTGTCTTCGAAGCGATGGTCTACCGAATCGGTATCGTAGCCAAATGTGCGTAGGGTTTCAATCGTGGCACTGGTTCCATTTTCTCCACTCAGCCCGTAAGCTTTCCCATGGTTGTAATGACGGGAACGGAATAGATATTGCATTTGGTTTTGCAATGCATGTTTATCCATCGGTATCGTGAAAATATTTTCTTCCGACGGTTCGTTGTACACAACGAAATTATCTACCATGCGCGAAGATAATTTGTATCCCATAACACGTATCGAGTCGCAATACGCTTGTACGGCCTGCCATGCGTTCAGTGTTTGAGATCCTATATACACTTGATATGCTTTTCCGTCAGGATGGTTTTCGTCCGTCCAATCGTTGTCCGTATAAATCTCTATATTCAGGAATAGTTTGGCCAACAAAAAACAAGCTACCGGACGGGTCATCCGGCCATAATATTCTCCTTTTTGGTTGCTGTGCGCTTCATTCAGATAAGGCAATGCCGCCTGCAATTCGTTTACAGAAAATTTGAATACTTCCTCACGTTCGCTTTGGTTGACGTCCTTCATGGGGGTGGACGAAGATAACACCAAAGGCACACGCCCGAACATATCTAGCAAATAATAGTAGTACATCGCCCGAAAGGCTCTGACTTCCGCCACATAATTTTTCAATTCTGCAGGAGCATCCTTGCGGTTCTGCAATTCCGTCAGACGTTCTATCGACTTGTTACTAAGCACAATCACTTTGTATAGATACTCCCACGAAGCTGCTATCACGTCATTATTGACTCCCCAATCGTGCAAGAACAATCCTTGCCAGAGTCCGCCATCGTACCAGTCTCCTCCGCGAGTTGGCAACAAAGCTTCATCAGTGGTCAGTGTGTTCAAGTCATATACACCTCGGCAAGTACCCTGTAGCCCTTGACTGTCTTCGTATCCACCCACATAGTTATAGAGGGTAGCCACCGTGTTCAGGTATATATTGGCAGGCGTGTCATAAGCGTCCTCTTCGGGTAATTGGTCTCGTGGAGCTTCATCTAAGAATCCTGCACAACCATAACAGCAAACAAGGGTGTATCCCGCCCATAAAATCCACTTTTTCATGTTGTCATGCTTTAAAATTGAATAGTTAATCCCAAGGTATAAGAACGATATACCGGATAGTTCCGTTTGTCGTCCACTCCGAGTGTGGCATCTACGATGTAACTGTTAATCATTGGGGTCAGTCCGGAATAGGCCGTAATGGTAGCCAGATTGTTCACCGACGCCGATAAACGCAGATGCTGCACGTATTTGCCCCATTTCTTCAACGGAATATTCCAACCGATAGTCAAATAATCAAAATTCACGTAGTTTCCGTTTTCAAGCCAGTAATCTGTAGCAGTCTGGTCGTAAATATTACGTTGAGGGGCGGCTGCCAGTACGTTGTAATCGGGAAAACTTCCCATATTCATATAAGCCAAGGCCGTACCATTATAAATTTTATGTCCGAAAGCACCATTGATTTGTAACGATACGTCCACATTCTTATAACGGAAGCTGACGTTAGAACCCAATAGAGTTTTGGGAGTGGCCTGTCCTGCCACGTAACGGTCCCCCCCGTCTTCCAGGTCCACGCCTCCTCCGTCAAGGTCGGCTATTTCGTATGCGAATGTTCCGTCTTCGCGTTGGATGAGTCCTGTACAATGGGGTAAATAAAAGACACCCAAAGGCTGCCCTACAATCTGGTATACAATATGATTATATCCGCCATGAAAGCCCGCACCGGTTAAGTCGGCAATCGGCGTATATTGTGGAGCCGACATATATTCTCCATTATACATTCCACTTAGAGAAAGTAACTTATTGCGTTGGAACGTGACGTTGACGTTGACGTTCAGTTCCATGTCTTTTTTACGCAAAGGAGTGAAGCCGAATCCCAATTCCACTCCGCTGTTACGCATGGAACCTAAATTGGCCAACAATTTATTATAGGCAAATGGCGGTACGCTTACATCGTATTGGTACAGCATGTCATCCGTGACGGAATGGTAATAATCAAATGTGAAAATAGCCCGTCCGTCCCAAAAAGCAGCATCCAGTCCAACGTTCATCGTACGTTTTACCTCCCAACGCAAGTCAGGATTGGCATTGCGTATCAAACCCATTGTCACCGTTGGGTCACCACCAGAAGATACTACTCCATTAGGTTTCACCAACTGGAGGGAATTGTAAGAATCAATGGCATCCTGATTACCAGAGTACCCGTAACCGACTCTGAATTTGAGGTTGTTCAGCCAATAGAGAGATTTCATGAAATCTTCCTCGCTCAGAATCCAGGCAGCGGAAAGCGATGGGAAAAAGCCCCAACGATGGTTACGTCCCACCTTGGATGAAGCATCGGTACGCATGTTTACGGTAGCCACATAACGATCGTCGTATACATAATTGACACGTCCTAAAAAAGATGCCAGACGAGGATTCTCATAATAAGAGCCTGTCCCCTCCCATAGTCTTACGGCTCCGGCCTGCAGGTTGTGAAAACCGAACTTGTCGGTTGTGAAATTCGTAACAGTTGTGTGGAAGCCGGACATGATACGTTGTTGCGCTTCTCCCAATAGGAGAGCGTCCAGTTTATGTTTTCCAAAAGCTCGATTGAAGTTCAACATCATATTTCCCAACACATCTTCCACCTTCTGTTCGCCTCGATAAGCTTGTCCATGTGCCCATACGGTAGTAGGAAGATATTGTCCGTTATCTATGACATTGTACAGGTAAGAACCAAAGGCGGAAAGTACCAAATGTGGGGTTAGAACCAACTCCATTTTCAAATGGGCATTAAAATGCGCATTCGATTCTTCGTCGCTTACTTCCATCCAGGCCAAAGGGTTGGTAATCCAACTGGCAGTTGTCACTTGATCCCAACCGCCCGTCGCATTCTTGTGGGCCGGAAAAGTGGGATTGAAAGCTGCTGCTGAATAAAATGTCTTTTGTATATCTACCAAATTGTTGCTCTTACGTACCGCCCCCATTACCCCTAGATCGAAACGCAGGCGATCGTTGAACGCCCGTTGCGTAATATCTATTTTGGCCATGTAATTCCGGTAGTCTGAACTTTTCACCACGTCTTTTCGATCCAAAAGCGCCAGAGAAGCACGGTAATAAGAGGATTCCGTACCACCTCCAAAAGCTACATGATGATTTTGCACCCATCCCATGCGCGTGATTTCCTCTGGAAAATCCGTGTCATATCCCAAATCCAGAATTGATATGCCTCGTTCGTGTGCCACGTTCCTGAAAGCCTCTCCAGAAAGCATTTTTATGTTTTTATAAATAGACTCGACACTAAAATTACCGTCATAACTCAAACTGAAACTTCCGCTGTGTCCTTGTTTGGTACTTACTTTTATGACACCCGAAGCACCTCGTGCGCCATATTGAGCCGTTTCTGAAGCATCCTTGAGAATAGTGAAGCTTTCGATGTCCGCAGGAAAAATCATACTTAGCGTGCTCAAATCAGCAAATACGCCATCAATGATTACCAAAGGATCATTCCCCCCCGTCAGGGAGGTTGTACCCCGGACACGTACGGAGTTGAGCATGGCCTCCCTTCCCGGTAACATACTGACACCGGCCACTTGCCCGTTAATAGAGTTTAAAGGATTGGAAATCATGCCTTTGTTCATTCTATTTTCAGATACCTGATCTACAGAACCTGCTACGGTTCTCCGGTCTCCTGTGGCATAACCGATTTGCAGCACATCCCCTTTCATTAATGAATCCGATAACATCCAAGGAATGGAGTCCGGCAGAATCACTTTGTTCTGTGCTGCAAGAGGATATATATGGCATAACGCCAAAGAAAGGGGTAATCCCATTCGCCCCAACCATAAAAATGTCCCTTTTTTCATAAGCAAAGAGATTTAAGAGTAAATGTTGGTATAGTTTGAATATTACATGGGCAAATATACAGAATTTCTTTTAAATAAGCTCTTTTTTAAGGGAAGAAAAATAGAGAAAGAAAAAAATGTAATAAAGTTGGATAACCCAAATAGAATAATAAAATTCACCAATAAAAATATTGGTTTTAGCGACTGCAAGTTTTTTCGCTTTTATGTAAAGTGGAGTATACAGGACTCGAACCTGCCACCTTTTGACTGCCAGTCAAACGCTCTAGCCAGATGAGCTAATACCCCAACCTTTTTGACGATGCAAAGTTAGATATATTTTTTGAAACGCAAAACTTTTTTGCTGTTTTTTCTTCTGACTTTGCTCCTTTATAATCAGAATTTATATCCTAATGTAAAAAACACCTGATGAGTATTTAGGTTTACATCCACTGGAGTAAGACGAGTACCGGTTTGTGTGATATAAGTATCGTCGAATGCATAGAAATCTCCCGACTGTACGCGGCACTTATAAGCCATATCGGCATAAAAATGCTTTCCGTGGTAACCTAAACCGGCTGTGAATATATTCACGTCGTCTTTATTCATATAATCTGTTGTAGTTTGATAACCGAAAGCCGGAGAAGGCCCCGTTTGATCTAAAGTCGCTTCTTCCTTGAACATGCGGGAATAATAATTATACCCCGCACGAAATGCGACATTATCCGTCAGATTCAATTCCATACCGAACTTGAAAGAATGGCTTCCGCGTAGCGTAGACTTGTGCAACGCGTCCATATCGCGGTCGTGTGTCGTTCCTCTGGAATAACCATAGCCACAATAGTCGTAGTCCCAGTCTTCATACCCCTGTTTCGTTTTAGAGTAATCAGCGTATTCATATTCAGCTCCTATAGCCAGATAAGTTCCAATCGTATGTCCTAACGAAACCCGAAATTTCCACGGTGTGGTAATTTTCATGTGCAAGTTAGCCAAATCCACCTCCGGAAGATAATTGGTATATATAAAATTACCGTTTCTGTCTTGATTGATGTAGATGTCATAGTTCTCATCCTCCATCATGGGAGAGTCTATGCTATATGAAGAATAAGATTCCAAATGATAGAAGGTCGGCGTTTCTACGGCCAGACCTATACGGAAAGGGGAATTTCCGATGGGGCGGAATATACCACCCAACTTCACATTGATTCCATATCCACTTACATGTTGGGTATTATATAAGGAATAATTCTCGAAATCGCTGTAAGAGTTACCTTGGCCGTCCGAAATCGTGCCGAACTCCCGATAAGTGCTGTAACTGTAATAGTCCACGTCGTTCACGCCTAAAGTGAAACCTAAATACACTCGGTCTTTGATGTTCATAGACAGGTTGAAATCATATCCTGCGATACCGCCTTCCGTCGTACGGTCGTAATTATTCCGATCTGACTCTAAAGCATTATAAGAATCGTATAAGGGATTCCCCTCTTGGTCTACCTGCACATTACCTTGGTTATCCCGTATGTATTCCGGATTCACAAGGCAGGAATTATACATCAGGTCTGCCAAAGGAGTGGAATACTGGGTATGGTTCAGAATGTCTGCCATTTGTTGCGTCTGAGACAAACCGTTCAAGGCTCCGTTGTCTGCGATAAATGACTGGTTGAAGTTGGCTCTTTTCTGATAATTGACTCCAAAATTAACATACCTTACGCTTTTGGCCATAACCGGGATACTTACCACGAATCCCATCTGGTCAAAAGACAAATGAGTCATGTCTGCATTTAAATCCGGTTTTTCCTGTTGGGTCAACACGCTGAATGATAAAGCTGCATCGCTTCTGCGGTAAAGCCCTAATGCTGCCGGATTGGAAGAAGCGGTAGACAAATCAGCACCCAATGCCCCTAATGCACCGCCCATACCTACATAGCGCGCACTTCCGATTAAATCGGTCGGCATATAATTCTCGTTCATATATGGTGTCTGTGCCATCATAGACTGGCTTGCTAGCAATGCGCTTACAAATATGAGGTTTTTTCTTTTCATTATTTCTTCCTTTTATGGTTTATCTTTGTTTGTTAACGTCGACCGCCTCGTGCTCCTCCGCTCCTGGATGGGGAGAAACCACCTCCGGAACGGCTGGGGGAACTTACCGACGGACAGAAAGTGCTTCTTGTAGTCGATGGCGTGAAATTAGAACTTCTCGACGGTTGAGTGTTACGTTGAAGAGTTGAAGTCGTACGCGTGCGAGGAGACTGCCTGGTAGTTGTTGAAGAACGATTTGGAGTAAATCGTGCAGAATTCTCCGAAATGGTTTGCCGGTTGGTGTTACCTGTGTTTCGTATGGTTCTTCTGGCAGAAGAACTGTTTCTTACATTAGTGCGGGATGTTCCTCTTGCCAGGGAACTATTCTCCCGATATCTTACACTGGGACGAGTAACCGGTCTTGATGGATACCATCCATGACCGGGATGTCCCCAATGCGGATGATGCCAGTGCGGTCCCCAATACCAAGGATCATACCATCCGGCATACCAAGGACCTCCCCACGCCCAATAAGGATTGTATAATCCCCATCCCCACGAGTAGGAGAAGGTAGGTCCCCAATACCAACTGCTAGGATAAGCGTATGCGTAAAATCCATCATCATATACATCCCAATATATGGAATTGGGACCATAACGTAAGTCCCAGTATAAAGGACTGCTGACCGCAACGCCGATGGTCGGGGTGTTGAAACGAAGAATTCGTTTCGTATATTGATAGTCTCCCCCTTCTTCCCGGTTGTTATCGGTTGAAGCACTATCTTGACCTGCCACTTCCTCTTCAGCGGCAGATATACTATCATTATCCCAACGATATCGTCGGTTATATTCATCTACATCCCTGATGCTTCCCTGAGCATATCCTGAGCGGGTGTCCACTGCCGTATTTTCTGAAATCGTACGTACCGAAGGTTGCGGTTGGGGATGCTTATCCTCATTCACTTTCGTCTCTTTTTGAGGGACGAAATACATATCATCTATTTGTGCAAAGCCAAAAAACGGAATCACTGCAACGATGAGTGAAAATAATATTCTGTTTTTCATTGTCTTTTCTCCTTTACCTATATTATATGCAAATATAACTTTTTCTCGGTTGACGGGCAATACGGAAACGCGAATAAAGTTTAGTATATAACTCTTTTTTTGCTATTTTTGCAGAACCAATAGATTCTCGACATAAAATAAACAGTATGAAATATTTGGAATTGGATTTCATTATATCTCCTTATAGCAGGGATGCAGCCGACATCCTGATAGCCTTGGTGGCCGATGCCGGTTTGGAAAGTTTTGTAGATACTCCGCAGGGGGTGAAAGGATATGTGCAAACCGGAGTTTTCGAGCAATCCGTATTGGATAACCTGCTAGATTTCTTTCCCATAGAGGATGTGAAAGTAGCCTACCGGTTGGCGGAAGCGGAAGATAAGAATTGGAACGAGGAATGGGAACGTAACGGCTTTGAACCAGTCCGAATCGCCGACCGTATTCTGATTCATAGTCCGGAGCATCATAATCTGTCTCCTGCCGAATATGATATCGTGATAAATCCCCATCAGGCTTTCGGTACCGGTACGCATCACACTACAGGCATGATATTGGAACGTTTGCTCGGGATGAACCTCGGACATAAAACCGTATTGGATGCCGGGTGCGGTACTGGCGTGTTAGGTATATTCTGTACGTTGAAAGGGGCGAAATCGGTGTGGGCTTACGATATAGATCGTTGGAGTGTAGACAATACGAAAGAGAACATGCAACTGAATGGTGTGAAAAACATGGAAGTGGTTGAAGGGAATGCCTCCATATTACAAGGAAAAGACGCTTTCGACTTGATTTTAGCCAATATCAACCGGAACATTCTTTTAGCCGACTTGCCATCGTTCGTATCGGTTATGCATGCAGGAAGCCAAATGATTCTCAGCGGTTTTTATGTAGAGGATATACCCTTGCTTGTGCAAAAAGCGGAAAGCTTGGGACTGAGCTATCTCAACCATACGGAAAAGGAGAACTGGGCTATGCTTTTATTCGAACGTTTATAATAAGCGACATGAATCCAGAGCTGCCGGTAATGCCTGTAGGACTTCCGGCGGCTTTATTCCTGTCTATAATGAATCTTCAGGATAGGTATAATCGTCTTCCTGTTCCGGTATGGTCAGGTTCATCAAATCTTCAAACGACCCATTGAAGATATTACAGTCTACATTACCTTTGATTCCGGTAACTTTCCCACAGTCCGTATGTTGCCAGAAATTCCATTTTCCTTTATATTCTAACTTCTCCACATAATAATGCGCTATCCAATAAGGATATTCATTGAATGCAGGAGTATTCAGATAATGCAATTTGAATTTGTATCCTGTATAAATAATGGGTTTCACACCATATTCTTTTTCTACAATATCCAACCAAGTCTTTACAGCTTTTTGGAGCTGTGTTTCCGTCAGCTTTCCGGTCTTTTCCACATCTAAAACAGGAGGGAGGTCACCAGGTTCCAAATGCACTTGCTTTAAGAAAAACCGGGCTTGCTTTTGGGCATCCACATCCGGCAAAAAGAAATGATAAGCTCCTCTTATAAAGTCATTTTGCTTTGCTTCATAAAAGTTTAGGTTGAAATTTTCATCCAATAGCGTCGTGCCTTCGGTTGCCTTGATGAAAACAAAACTGACGGGAGATGAATTCAAACTGGCGTTGCGCAAACGCTCCCAGTCTATGTTTTCCTGATAATGAGAAACATCAATGCCATGTACATCAAAACCTTCAGGATATACGGGATCTCCGTAAATGGCCTTCCAACGGAATGAATAAGGCCCGACAAAGAAATAATAAAAGAAAAGTATATAAGCTACTCCCAAAGACAAGGCCCCGACCCATATCGCCCACGACGGCCAACGTTTGAAAAACAACCATTTGCTTCCCCCTTTCTTCTTTTGCTTCTTGCATAAGGCAGTTTTCCTCTTAGGACTACGTGACGTGGGAATGTTATCCACTTTCTTACGGTTTCCCCTCTGAACAGTCGTTTTTCTGTTTTTTACAGTTTGCGGCATTTGTGCACACATGATAGAAACGGTCTCTCTTTTCCCCTTTATTCAGAAAAATAGCAAGTCCCTTTATCAATGGACAAAGGGACTTGCATATCTATAAATGAATTACTTTGCTTGTTCCAATTGTAAAGTCTTGGTTGCTTGGTCACAAACTTCGGTCGGACCGAAATACTGTATCGGACCAGGATATACGAAACAAGTTTCACGAGCCCATTGGTTGCGTCTCGATGCAAATTCCTTGAACGGGGCACCGTCCAAACGAACCAATGCCTTTTTAATTACCGGTTTCATTTCGCCATTACGCTTCTCCATATTCATCATCATGGTGATGGGCACACCACCGGCAATCCATTCAGCAGCCGGTGCCGTCGTGTTCTTCACGATAGCCATATAACCGGTCTTGCCATTGGCAATCAACATGGAAGCACTCGTTCCAAGGGCATAACAATAGTCTGCATCATAATTAGACGGGATGGCACAACGTCCTTCATAACCAAAGAAATGGTGCAGAGCCGAGAATTTTCCATTGAATTTTCCTTCTTCTGACCACTTTTCGAGCTTCTTGTCCACCATCTCAGACAATAATTTTTCGGTTTCAATCAGTGAAACTTGCACGTTTCCATGTGGGTCACGCTCCATAGTCAGCTGTGCAGCCACGCCCAAAGGCAATGATTCATAAATAGCCTTATTCGCAGCCGAAAGTTTGCCCAAAACCCATTCACGCTGCTGTTCTTTCTCCAAAGCCGCACCTTCAGGAGTTGCCAACAAGTCGTTCAATTCTGCAATCAAAGCCTTCATCGCCGGGATGAACTCAATCAAGCCTTCCGGAATCAATACCGTACCAAAATTGTTTCCATCGGCTGCACGGTCGGCTACAACCTGAGCAATATAAGTAACGATATCATCCAAAGTCTGGTTTTTGGCTTCCACTTCTTCCGATACGATACAAATGTTGGGTTGGCACTGTAAAGCGCATTCCAAAGCGATGTGCGAAGCCGAACGTCCCATCAACTTGATGAAATGCCAATATTTACGAGCGGAGTTCGCATCGCGTTGAATGTTACCGATAACCTCAGCATACGTCTTACAAGCCGTATCGAAACCGAAAGAAGTTTCAATCTGTTCGTTCTTCAAATCACCGTCGATGGTCTTCGGACAACCGATGACCTGCACACCGCATTTTTTCGCAGCGTAATATTCAGCCAAGACACAGGCGTTCGTATTGGAGTCATCACCACCGATGATGACAATGGCTTTAATACCCAATTCCTTGATGATTTCAAGCCCTTTTTCGAACTGTTCCTCTTTTTCAAGTTTGGTACGTCCGGAACCAATCATGTCAAAACCACCCGTATTACGATATTCGTCTATGATGTCAGCTGTCAATTCTATATATTCATGATCTACCAATCCGCCAGGTCCCAAAATAAAGCCATACAACTTGCTTTCTGGGTTCAGTCTTTTAATACCGTCGAACAAGCCGCAAATGACATTATGCCCGCCGGGAGCTTGGCCACCGGAAAGAATTACACCGACGTTGAACGGGGCGTAAGATTGAGCCTCGCCCGGAACGAACTCAATGAGAGGCATTCCATAAGTGTTCGGGAATAATTTCTTGATTTCCTCTTGGTCGGCCACAGACTGCGTGGGTGCGCCTTCCTTTACAGATACGTTACCCTGCAATCCTTTGGGTAACTTGGGCTGATAAGCCGCTCTTGCAATTTGCAATGCACTTTTTTCCATGTCGTGTTACTTAATAATTTGTTGAAAAAGAATTTTCTGCATGCAAAATTAATGTTTTTTGTCGGAATGAAGAAACTCTCACCCCAAAAACATACGGTTTATTTTCTTCTATAAAATTTCCCGATATCACCAACTTTCGCTATCTTTGTCTGTAGTTACTAATTTACATCATTATTTGAAATCAAAGAATATGGCTAAAAGAAAGACATTAAAAAAGAATATCAACTATATCTGTAGTGAACTGTTTGCGGAATGCGTAGCGTTGACACATTACAAAGTAGATATAAGACAAGAAGATGTGGACAACGTAATGACCCGCATATTGTTGATGCATGATGAATTTGTCAGCAGGATCAGTCATACGGAACCAGGAAACGTAAAAGGATTCTACAAGAAGCTGCGTATGGATTTCAATGCACAAGTCAGCGATATCGTCAGCACAATCAGTCAGCTTTGTTAAATGAGCCGTCATTTTTGCAGTTTCCTCCTGTTCAGGGTGATGGGATGGAAAGTAGACGTGACGGTCCCCATGGGAGATAAGTATATCATTGCACTGGCACCTCATACAAGTAATTTCGATTTCGTGCTAGGGGTGCTTTATAGCCGTGCAATGGACTTCCGTTGCGACTTCTTAATGAAAAAGGAATGGTTTTTCTGGCCTTTGGGAATCTTAATGCGATGGTTGGGAGGAATCCCAGTATACCGGAACAAGAAGATGAGTATGACGGACCAGTTGGCACAAGTGGCCCGGGAACGGGATAATTTTCACCTTTGCATTACTCCGGAAGGCACTCGTTCACGTACGGAAGAATGGAAAAAAGGATTCTATTATATCGCCTTGAAAGCCGGGCTGCCTATTTTACTGTATGGAGTTGACTATCCAACCAAAACTATACGTTGCACTCAGGTAATCATCCCCAACGGAAACATAGATGAACAGATGAACGACATTAAAACATACTTCAAAGATTTCACAGGACGGCATCCTGAAAAGTTCGCAACCGGATTAAAATAATGATAAGTATGAAAAAAAGGCTTATGGTCCTGGCGGGAGCATTCTTGCTGGGACTTTCCGTATATTCACAGAGTGGTGAGAAAATAGTAAAAGCCAAATTGGGTGATTATTTCTCTGACTATCAGACATCTTATACCACAGCTACCGACCGCTGTCGGATAGAAACGGTCAAGGTAGATGCTTCTGCACGGACGGCAGAGATTTACCTGAATGAACTCTTTGCCGGGCAGTCTTTTAGCAGGGATAAGGTTGATGAAATCTATCGTGCCGTAAAACGTTTGCTTCCTGCGCCATACAACGCTTATACTATTATTATATACGGTAACGGAATCCCCATAGAGCATCTTGTTACGGACATGAACGGAGCTTCATCGAAAGTGCAAAAGAAATGGGGGAAGGCTTTGTATCACGGGGCGCCGTGGGTGGAACGGATGCAACGCCCCTATCCTATCACCAAAGGTATGCAACAACGCCATTTGTCTGTTTGGGCCAGCCATGGACGCTATTACAAGAACGACCAAAAAGAGTGGACGTGGCAGCGGCCGTATTTATACTGCACGACAGAAGATTTGTTCACTCAAACGATAGTCATCCCCTACTTAATCCCCATGTTGGAAAATGCCGGAGCATACGTCTTTACTCCCCGTGAAAGGGATTGGCAGCCCCACGAAGTGATAGTGGACAATGACACCCGGGATTCGGGCGGAACATATTCAGAACATGAAAACAAATACGTATGGGAAAACGGAGGTATGGGATTTGCACCACTCAAACAGACTTATCTCGACGGCGAGAACCCCTTTACGGATGGGACAGTCCGCAGTACCCATACGGTAACTAGAAAAAGCCAGGCTTCCGAAATACGTTGGACGCCAAATATGCCTGTGTCCGGACGCTACGCCGTATATGTATCATACGTAACCTTGCCCACGAGTGTTTCCGATGCCCACTATGTGGTTCGCCACCAAGGTGTGTCTACGACCTTCAAAGTCAACCAACAAATGGGAGGAGGAACTTGGGTTTATCTCGGGACGTTTGATTTCGACAAAGACCAGCCCCATTCCAATTATGTCAGTTTAAGCAATCTGAGCAACCATCGCGGAACGGTGACAGCAGATGCCGTACGATTCGGAGGCGGGATGGGAAACATAGCCCGTGGAGATTCTTTACAGGAAGTGGTAAGCGGTTTCCCGAGGTACTTGGAAGGTGCCCGTTACAATGCACAATGGAGCGGCATGCCTTATTCCGTATATAGCGGTAGAAACGGAACGAACGATTATAGCGACGACATCAATGTCCGTTCATATATGACAAACTATCTGGCCGGAGGTTCTTCTTATTTTCCGGCCGACAGCGGATTGCATGTACCGATTGAACTGGCCATCGCGCTTCATAGCGACGCCGGCATAGCCCCCGACAGCACTTTTGTCGGTACATTAGGTATTTATACCACGGATTTTAATGAAGGGAAGTTTGCGGCCGGAATGTCACGATTGGCATCACGTGAGTTATGCGATGTGGTCATGACACAAGTGAACGAGGATTTAAATGGCCTTTACGGGCAATGGAAAAGACGCCAAATGTTCGACCGGAATTACAGTGAAACGCGCGAACCCCAAGTCCCGGCCATGATATTGGAAATGTTATCCCACCAGAATTTCCGGGATATGGCTTTGGGACACGACCCTGCATTCAAATTCAATTTGGCACGGGCCATATATAAAGGAGTACTGAAATATACATCCTATCAACATGAGGCAGGTTATGCCGTACAGCCCCTTCCCGTTACTTGTTTCCAGACTCGTTTAAACCCGGATGAAAAGGAAATAACGCTATCCTGGCTTCCCCAACAAGACGAGCTTGAACCCTCTGCAACTCCAAAAGGTTACATTGTGTATACCCGGCAAGGAGAACATGGTTATGACAATGGCACATTTGTACATGAGCCTCGGTTCTCGTTCCGTGCGGAGGAGAATGTGGTTTACTCGTTCAAAGTGACAGCCGTGAACGACGGTGGAGAAAGTTTTCCTTCGGAGGAACTGTCGGCCATGATAGCCAAGAATGCCTTTGCTAAGGTCTTGATTATCGACGGCTTTCAGAGGGTGGCCGGGCCACAGGTTATCCAGACGGATTCGACCCGGGGATTCGACCTGTCAGCGGATCCCGGTGTTCCTTATATGCGTTCTCCCGGATTCTGCGGTCGGCAAATCGTATTCAACACAGAACTGAACCCCAAGAGCGAATGGGGCTTCAGCGGGAATGAACTTGAAGGCAAGATGATAGCGGGAAATACATTCGACCATAGCCGCACGCATGGTGAAGCCATAGCCACTGTTGGCGGATACTCGTTTGCATCCGCTTCCCGTGCGGCAGTAGAGGCACAAATGGTAAACCTGAATGAATACAATATAGTGGATTTGATACTGGGCCTGCAAAAAAATGACGGATACAGTACCCGACCGTATCCGTCATTGACACCTGTTTTATGTAGTGCGTTACAAGAATTTACCCGCATGCGCGGCAGCCTGTTGGTGAGCGGTGCCTATATTGCCCGGGACCAGAAGCAAAAGGAAAATGCAGACTTCCTGCGCAATACGTTGAAAGTTGACGCATACGCTCCGGTCACCTTGGATGCCTATTCTCAAGCCACGGGAATGAATACCACCCTTCATTTGCACACGGAACTCAATTCCCAACATTATGCCGTCACACATGCGGACTGCCTGATACCCCTTCCCGAAGCGTTTTCCACCTTATTGTATACGCCTACCAATTATTCAGCCGCCGTGGCCTACCAAGGGGAAGACTACCATGCGATTACCTTGGGATTCCCTTTCGAGTGCATCAAATATGCCGCCGACAGGGACAAGGTCATGGGTGCGTTCCTGAGTTTCCTGCTGTCAAGGTAAGATAGACTTCCTCTACTTGCGTGGCAATCCGGTTCCAATCGTATTTCGACATGTCGTAGCCAACATGTTTTAAAGGTGAAGCAGCTATCTTGTCCAATTTTTGTGCCAAAGCCCCAACGTCTCCTACCGGGAAATAGCAATCCTTGGCCAAGCCGACTTCAAGGTTTGCAGGGATGTCGCTGACTACGACTTCCACGCCATAACTCATAGCTTCAAGCAAGGCTATCGGAAGCCCCTCGTGGCTTGACGGCAAACAGTAGCAGCGGCAGTGGGTCAACAGGGAATGGAGCTTGCGCCCTTTGACAAAACCGGTCAACACTACCCCATTTGCTTTGGCCGCTTCTTTCAACGACCGGGAATAGTCGTCTTCAAAATCAGTATCACCGGCAAGGACCAACTTGATACTTTCGTTATTTTCCATTTGGATGAACGCCTCTACCAGATGGTGCAAATTCTTCTCCGGCACAAAACGGCACATGCCTAAAATATATTTTCCCTTCTCGATTCCCAATTCTTCAAAATATTCAGGCTCATCGCAAATTTCCGGTTGGGATACCCCATTATATATAAGGTGTACACGGCTTGTCCGTCCGTACTTTTGCCTTACCAGGTTACGAATCACATCGGATATGACGATGACATCGTCTGCAAACATGCACCCCATGCGTTCGCCGAGTTTCAGCATCGTTTTGGCCGCAAGCCCCCACTTGTCCCGGTCGTAATCCGGCCCATGATGGGTAAATACCACTTTCATCCCCAACATCTTGGCATACGGTACGAGCAAGGCGGGACCGATGGCGTGGACATGTAAGATGTCAGCCCCCAACCTCCGGGCTTCGTTGATGGCACGGAAAGTATGGATGATGGCCTCAAACGATTTTTTCTTGGGGGAAGGAAGCGTGACGAGCCGGACACCCTTCCACTCCTTCAGGCCATCCTTCACATAATCGGAACGGCGCACCACCGTCACATCCCATCCCTGTTGAACCAGACGTGGGAACAATTCCTCACAATGCGTCTCCACCCCACCCATGACACCGGGAATGCCACGAGTTCCAGTTACTACTATTTTCTTCATTTTACCATCCGCATTGAAAATAATTCATTACTTTTACACGCAAATACCACAACTTCGAGAACTCATGAGAGCATTTGCCACCCGAATCAAAGAAACACTCCAATATGTCGGCATCCTATCGTTGGCATGCCTTTCCGCCCTTTGGCTTTGGCTGACGGGTAAAAGAAAGCATTAGTGGGTAATCTCATACCCTTGCCTGGCCACATCGGCATTCACGATATCCTCACCCCGTTTACCCTTCAAGGCAGCTTTGGAATCATCGGAAAGACCGTTATTGATTTCCGCATTCACGTCACACGTAGACAAACGGTCAAGTTGTTCTTTAGTCACTTTCCCGTCGCGGTAATCACAGCATACAGGATTCTCATACATGGAATACTTCATACCTAAAAGCGACTTCAGCTTATGTTTGGCCACCCATAAGGCCGGAGTTGCGATATACTTGTGCATGGCCGGAGACACCGAACCAATCATCCAACAGTTACGGTTACAACCACGCACTTTCCGACGTACCTTCTCAGCTTCAGGACTGTTCCACAATTCCTCCCACGCCTGCCGGTTCAAGTTGCCCATCACCTCCTTGTCTTTTGTTCCGTTACAAGGCATCACATCCCCGTAAGGGTCAATGAAGAACGTGTCGAAACTCATGTCGCAAGGCAACAGGCGCTTCTGACCGTAGATGTAATTGATAAGCCCATGGTTGAAATAAGCACGAAACCATTTCTTGGGAGAATTCGATTTCAATAACTCATTGACCAGGTTTTCAAAATTCTTAGCTACCATCGGACGGTCGTGGATGATGTTCTTAGCTTCTACAAAATAGAACGAGTTATGCAGGGAAGCCGTGGCAAACTCCATCCCCATCTTATTGGAGAGTTCATACAGCGGCACCAAGTCCGGCGCATTCTTGTCCTGCACCGTCATGCCGAAACCCACGTCCTTCATCCCCATCTCGCGCAGTTTCTTCAAGGTATTATAACCACGACGGAAACCATCGTTCAATCCACGGATTTCATTGTTGGTCTTTTCCAACCCTTCAATGGAAATGCGGATACCTATTTGAGGGAACTCCTTGCAAAGGTCGATGATACGGTCCGTGAAAAAGCCGTTGGTAGAGATGACGATACGGTCACTCTTCTTATACAGTTCACGCACCACCTCCTTCAAGTCCGTACGGATAAACGGCTCCCCTCCGGTGATATTCGTAAAATACATCTTCGGGAGCTTCTTAATCGTCTCGATAGAGATTTCCTCCTCCGCCTTCGACGGAGCCTTATAGCGGTTGCACATCGAGCAACGCGCATTACACCGGTACGTCACGATGACCGTACCGTTCAGTTTCTTTTCTGCCATAATGTTATATGAATTTATTTTGAATAGACTTTAACCATGCGGTCGTAATAGGATTCCGCATCATATTTCCTTTGTGACACCTCGGCCAACTGCTGATAATCGAAAGGCGTATTCCACATTTCTTCTATTTTTCCTTTTAAATCAGTCACATTTCCGCTAATGAAAGTTTTGTCGGTCAGTTCCGGAATGCCACCGATCCGGGCACCGAGTACCGGAGTACCCAAACATTGCGCTTCTATTACGGACAACGGATTGTTTTCATACCATTCAGAAGGTACCACGGAAAAACGAGCTTTTCCCACAAGTACCTTAATTTCATCCCAATCCTTATGTCCTAAGAAATCAATGTGACTATGGGCCATGGCTTTCAACTCGCCAAAGAGCGGCCCGTCACCGATAACCTTCAATTTATACGGAAGTCGGTTGGCAGCCTCTATTAACGTCCTTACCCCTTTCTCTTGGCTTAATCGTCCGATATAGCAATAGTAATCCCCTTTGCCGTAATTATCCCTTCGACACCTTTCCGAATCAATAAAATTACAGAGCACTACCATCTTTTTCTCATCAAATCCTCCCTCCGCCATTTTGTCGGCCATAAACCGACTGGGACAGACAAACACATCCGTTGAGGCCTCCAATCGCTGCCGGTTCCACAAATTTGCCTCACGGAAGCCCACAAAAGAAGCTAGTTTGGAACCTTTCATGCACTTATGGTTCAGACATGCTTTCTTATCCCCTTTGAAACAAGCTTCACATACCGTATCTCCGCCAAGCAGACAATCGTATCGCGGGCACAACAGCTTATAATCATGCAACGTCCATACCACCCTTATGCCTCGCCTGTGTGCCAATTCCGCAAGCACAGGAGAAAGTTGAGTATGGATATTGTTCAGATGTACCACATCAGGACGGAAGTCATCCAACAGCCTGTTGAATTTTCCCCTTACCTCCCTTGAACCGAAAGGCCGCGTGAAAGCCATCCATTTACTCATGTTTTGCGGGAAATATCGTTTCCATTCCGTATCTATATTCTCCGGATAATCCATGGCGAACACAGCCACTTCATGTCCGTGCTTCCTCAACAACCGCTCCAGATTGAGCACGTAAACACAATCACCACCTCGGCGGTAATAGAACTTATTGGCTAATAAAATACGCATAATTACTCATATTTAATGACTTCATGCTCCTGTAAGCGCTCAATTTAGGGCATTCCCCTTTGAAAGGGCACTTTGCAGTACCCTAAATTTAAGTATTGACAACCAACAGCGCATATTAACATATGCCTTAAAAATAACTCTATTTATTTTTGACGGTAAGATTCAAAAAACAAAAATACTCTTCACGAAGTTCTCGCAAACGGGAATTAACGTATTCTCCATTAAAATGCAATTTGAGAAGTTTCAGTTTCTCATCAATATTGTTGGTGGGTATTCCATCATCCACACACCCCAAGAACCCATAAGGATACAGCCCAAAATCTTTTAGTAGTGACACATGCTTAGAGTCGTTGTCTGCCGTCATGAATGTTTTTCTGCTTTTTACGTAAACAAAGAATGGTGTACCATTCTTAAGACAAAAAACACAATCGTGAAAACGATGAGTAACCACCAAGTCGAAATAACCATAAATGCCTAACTGTTCTAACGGTCCCATATCATTTAGCACTATATCACTAAATTTATATGGTCTTGGAGTAACAATTGTATAACCCATAGATTTAAAGTATTTAGCAAGTCCATCCGCCCAAACATCATTTCCATACAAATGCATAAATACAGACTTATTGGGAATATTTAACCGCTTCCTTTCCAAATATTGTCGTGTAATATTATTGTCTATATCCATGGTAAATGTCGGATCCGGTACATGATGTATTTTTTCAGACAAGACAAAATGAGACAATAATTTTATAGTGGCACTATCCCTAACCCCAATATATTTGAATTGTCCGACAGCCTGTTCCATTTCTTCTTTTTGACGAGAAGACAAATTCTCATAAGTTATATTCTTAGCTGATGCGGCCAAAAGTGTCTTTTCAGCCTTAATGCCCTTTAACCAGTATGCCGATAGACCATCTATGTTTATCCTGTCAAGTTCCAACAGGGTGTCTGCACCAACATAGATCTTGTCGAACCCAAAGGAAGCGATGTATTTCAAGGCTTCTTCTACATCATGTATAATCGGATCTCTTCCCCTTATATTCAGTTTGTTGTGTTTAAAATCCGTGTATTTCCACATCCTAATTATGTCACGGTAGATACTGGCGGGATTGTAACTTTTATATGGCCTTATTTCTGGACGGAAGCCATGGAAAGGAATAACCTCCACAATTTCGTTAGGATAGAGACTTTTTATGGACGAGAATGTGGCGTATGCCTGAAGATTTGTACCACAATTCAAATCTCCATAGTATGTAAGCAAACCTATCTTCATATCTTAAAATCTTTTTTCTTAAGAAAATCAGTCAGTAAGTCAACAAAATGGGTCGGCGTGAGTTGCTTGATGTCTTCATGCAATTCGTTTCCCAAATTGTTCCTGACATCATCGTTCTCCATGACCTTATTTAAGGCTTGAATGGCACTTTGAGAATCTTTGAAATGCGTCAACAGTCCATTCCTACCATCTTCTATATATGTCCTTATGGCAGTGGTGTCGGTCGTAACAACGGCTTTGCGATACAGTCCTCCCTTGAATACGCAAATTTGGCCACCTTGTGTTTTAACATTGATAGGCATGAAAACTACACTGCACTTCTTCAAATAGTCATTAAATGTAGCCTCATCCACATCAAAAAGCATTTCTACATTACTTGGCAACTGTTTCTTTGGGAAACCAGTCTTGCGGGCTATGCCAACAAACCTATATTGCGGCAGTTTCCGCGCCACATCTATGAACAAATCCCAATCTCTAAATGTTGATCCACCGGAAAAAATAGACCTGTCACATTTAATGGTTTCTTTACTCTGCAATATCTTCATGCCCCAGTTTGAAATACAATCCGGCAAACAGAAAAACCTGTCTTGGGGAAGATTATATAACGAACTGTATAGTTCCATGATTCGTTGGTTGTTCGTTGAGGCATACATCCTCTTGAATGCCGCCCTATACAGCACTTTCTTTGCAATGTTGGGGTTAAGAGAATCCATCATATTGAGACAAATCACGTTGTTCTTCTTCCCGAGTAAAGACAGGGTGCATGAAAATGAATACAGAAGAGAGTGTGTCGTCCATCACAACTACTATTTCATCTTTTTTTGTTCTTACGGCGATTTTTATGGCGTGTATAAAGCGAAGTATTTTCCAAATCGCCCCTCCCATTTTTGTATATCGCAGCATCCGGACCTTGTTGTCTATCCCTATCAACCGATAAGTGATATGCCGCTTACCGAACTCGGCACAAAGCCAATAGTCTTCTTTTGGCCAATAGTTCATGGCTAAATATATACTATTCTTCATTATTTATTATTTATTTTTTATAAATGTATAGTTGTGATAATCAATTCTTTCAGACACTGCGACTTTATACGTATCTTTATAAGAACCGACTCCTATCAATAGTATTGGAACCTCATTGTCAGGAATATCCATTTTCTGTTTTATTTCCTTAATCTTCTTTTGCTTATGTCCCATAGTCAATGGAATAGATGCTACCCCCTCAAAATGAAGGGCATACAATAGATTCATTGCATAAATTCCACCGTCCACATAAACTTGTGACAGCTCATTGATATTATATCCTCGGATATCGCCACATATAAGAATGGCATATTGCATATCCTGCCAAAACCCCTTACATCCTCCCTGCAACGAGAAAATCTTATCTCGGAAAGCTTTATCTGCATACACGTATATCCTCCAACTTTGTCTGTTACAAGCTGATGGCGTTTTCTCTGCCATGGACAATGCTCTTTCTATGTGATTCAAAGAAATCTTGTCTGTTCCAAAATCTCGAACCGAAAAACGACTTTGAGAAAATATATCAAATGAACTCTTTAACTTTTCTTCCGTACCTTCTTTATCTAATAAATATATACCTCCTTTATCAATCAGATTCACTTCGTTATTGTTGCAGAAAATCATAAACTTATCTTTGATTGTTGCCATATCTGAGCCCAAACTTTCATTGAACGCGATGTACTTGTTTATTACGGAACAAGATTTAGTAACGAAGTCCTTGCTTCCACCAAGCGAAAGATAATGTTGTAAGTCTCGCAAAAGTGATTCGACTTTAGGTTTGCCAAATCCTACCTTAACGCTCCCAATGGACATTCCTTTTTCTATCGCATGAGTTCTAATAGCCAAATCTGTAGAAAGTTTATCCTTGTCATTAAGTCTATTCCCATTAGCTATGTACTTAGTCAATAAAACAACTTCCTGAAACTTTTCATGCAAAAGCCTAAAGAACAACACCGTTCTGGAATTCTTCAGATAATCTTTTATACTCATCGCTGTATTGATTTGAAATATTCAACATACTTTTCACCAACTTTCGTCAAACTGAAATTATCTTCAGAAAACATTTTAAGCTTTCTCCTCATATCAGTTTGTTCTTCTTCCGACATATTTACGGCTTTTATAATCTTGTTTTTCAAATTACTAACACTCCTATTTTTAAACAACAAGCCATTCTCTCCATCAACAACTCTCTCTTTGAATCCATCTATATCACTAGCAATTACAGGCAAATTATAATAATAGGCTATCATGTGTGGGCCACTTTGTGCCACATTCTGATACGGAAGGACAAGAAAGTCATGCTTAGTGAACAATTCGGCGACCTCACAATCATCTATACGCTTGAAGAAAACCGAAATAGTTTCATCTCCATTTATTTGTTCCAAATAAGGTTGTGGTAGATTACATTTCCCTGCAACAGTCAAATGTACTTTCTGTTTTACCTCGACGGGCAAATTTTGTACAGCTTGTATCAGCAAATCCAAACGCTTGTTTTGCACCACATTTCCAAAAAACAACAAATTGAGTTTTGAAGAATCTATTTTATAGTTATCCGTTGAAACCTCTCCATATCCTTTCAATGTCATGGGGCAATAGAAATATGATTTGCTAGGGTAATGTTCTTTAAAGTACTCTGCCGTGAATTTGGAGAACATCTGGAAATGATTATTATGCCTAAAAATATACTTCACATAAACTCTAAGTAACAATGACCATACTGGATAAGGAATAACATTATGGGCAGCATGGACTATTGGCTTATTTTTAACAGTGTTCAACAATATGGGATAATAGAAAGGTGCCCCGACAAAATCAGAATATATGACGTCCGCAGAATCTTTCAGCTGCTTGATGATACGATAATATTCTCCAATTACCCTAGGATCCTTGTTCCGATGTTTTAAATTTATGATTTTACATTCCAATCTACCATCTATCTGTATATTGCTATTATGGCTCTTAATGACCGTCCATGAAATATCAATTTCATCCTTATAATGTTCTTTCAAGTATGGTACAAGCAGGAAATCAACGTCTATAAAGTAATCTCCTGTTATCCATGCAATCTTAAGTTTTCTCATGTCCGTATAGATTTAATCCCAAATCATTTTCGATTTTTTCCTTTCAGTCAGCAAGTTCAGTATAGGAATTATCCAATGCCAAACAGAACTTTTTGGATAACATTTTCCATTGTATCTTCCAAATCCCATAAGCGTACCTTTCAAATGTCCCCAAAAGCCTGGCCAATTCGCCCATTCTCTCGGATTCAATCTAAATCCATTTGATTTCAACTCTATAAGGAACTCTTTACGAAGTGGATGTGTACAATACCACTCCCAAGGTTTGGGCCTTGCTGCAAAATGTACAATGGTACTTTTCCCAATCACATTGTCTGCATCACACAAATCTGACTGATAGCGCTTGTTATAAGGGTCATTAGTTTTATACCAAAATCTTACTTTATAGAAGATATTTTGCATGTTCCATTTGCAAGATAAAACAAGTGTATATTTTCCACAGACGGCATTAAGTACATCTTGGTCATGATTGCGGATGTGCGCATATTTATCCCGAATAAAATCCATACATTTCTGATAGATGCCCTCCTCTTTCCATTTTTTGAGATTCATCAAAAGTACTCCTGCATTAAAATATCCTTGACTGACAGGTATGTCCAGGCGATTAAATGCCCCATTATTTACAGATAATGAATTGGGATGATAAACGGCGGCAAGATAATTTTCCCCCATGTCCGTATTCCATAATTCTTTAAGAGAACCGCGGACCAATATGTCACAATCCAAATAAATGGCTTTGTCTAATTCAGGCAGCAATTCTGTGGAAAACAATCTGAAATAGGTGGCTACACTGATATGAGAAAGTCCTTCTCCCTTGGGGAGCGGAAACCGCTTGACAATCTCCTTGTCCACCACTTTCACTGAAACCGTGTTGGAAGTTCCATCCACCAGTTTTTGCAGACTACTTACACTTTTGTCTGTCAATCCCTCTGTGAAGATATAGAAACTTACATTACCATTATACTTAATCGTTGAACTGATGACGACAGAACAAAAAGGCACAAATCTGTCATCGCACGCTAATATTATGTTCATAATCTTTTTTAATATTGGAGTGACAAACTATAGTTTTCAAACATAAACCGATAAACGGGAAGTAAATTTGCCAAATCTGGTTAGGGCGAGATGAAAGTAGAAAAACTAACAAACACATTGTAAGACATAATCCCCATAAGGCCATTTCAGCAAGCTTCTTATCGCGTATGTATCTGACAAAATATCGGATAAGCATAATGAAAAAAAACAATGCCAACAACATATAACTGATTCCAAAGTCAATCAAAGTAATGTATTGATACCCCTCGGCTCCAGCAATAGAAGAATCTTTAAGAAAGAAGAATCGTCCGTCTTCATTGACCAACTGCATCGTATATCCATGTCCATGCCCCCATATTGGTGCCTCTTCAAGATAATTAATTGTAGTCAGCCACTGCAATTCCCTCAATTCCGAAGAGCTGCCTTCCGTATTCTGTCCGCCAGTCAACACTAGGTCTACAATTCCTGCAATATATTTACCTATATATTCATTATTCGATAAAGTCTCGCCAAATAAAACAAGAGCAATATATACAAAGGCTATAGTCCACACCAATTTTGATTTCTTTTGAAATAGATAATATATGCATAATCCTATGGCCAAAATAAAAACAGGTGCTCTAGAAGCAGTGAGTACGATACAAAGTAACAAAGTGATTAAGAAAGGAATTTTTAAGACGGATTTTGTAACAAAATGATTGATAAGCAAAATGCAAAGCACCAAAGCATTGCCATAACTGTTTGGCGAAAACATGGGACCTGTCGCTCTAAATCCTCGCTCCGTACCAGCCCTATCTGAACCGAAATAAGAATCGCCAGTAGAACTAAATGCCGCTGCGATAAAATTGCTACTCATCATCCAACACATTAGCCCTGCTACTATCAAGACAAGTGCCAAGAAGAGCAGATACCGTTGAAGCCGCCCACGGGAGAAAGTTGACGGAGCTATAAGGAAGCCCCCCAACAAAACAAGATAAGTCTGTGAAAATTCATATAATTCAAACCGGATAGCTGAACTCAAAGGCATCCATGAAGCTATAAAAGGATGTACTATGTGATAAAGCAACATCACCAATGTCAAAAGCCGCAGAGGATAAATATTACATAGCCGTTTCAGTTCTTTATCTTTGTAGGCACGAATAATGCAAATCATTGGAAGCAGAATTGGAGGCTGTGGTATGACGGGCAACTTCATCAATGGAAATAAAAGTAGGTTTCCATACACATACCAATAAAAGCATTTCTCCTTATCTTTCTCGAAAATCAGCTCATATATGACAAGCAGAAAAAGTAAGTATTCGATTAATTGTATCGCGGTGTTCATGATGCTCAAATGCTATCTAAAAAACGAATCCCTATCTCTTTAAAAGCCGCAACTTTTGTATTCACCTCAGACCAATCAATATCCGCGTTTAAGTCACGGCCGTTAAGCCTTGCTTCCAAGCCACAGGAGTTCAGCAAATCCGTAATTCGTGAGCTTGTTGCATTCTTAATATATGAGAAGAACGGAATGTTGAATAAGATGGAGAAAGATGTGGCATGAAAAGAATTAGTCACAACATAAGAGGCTTTTGTGAACAATTCGATAAATTCACACGGCCCGGCATCTGTTATCCTCATGTCTGCATACGATATATTGGCAAGTTCCTCCACCGCCACAATTTTCAGTCCATGATGGTGTGCCAATTGTTGGGCACAGTCTTTTATATCCTGCATCAATGGGCCGAGATTATATACCAATACAAATTCTTCATTACCGAATTTTGATGAAGCTAATCCTCTCCAAGATTCTTTTGTAAGCAAAAAAACCGGATCGGGCACTTGTACGCCTCCCTTTATCCCCAACTCTTGCAATAGTTTCAATCCGGTTTTCTCCCTCACCGATATTTTGCTGAATGAAGAAATCCATCTTTTCATATTTACACAATCCGTAGAAGAAAGGCTTGATACACCAAAACTTGCAGCATACGATATTTTACGTCCTTCCCCGAATTGCAAGAAAAATGACGGATCTCTCCCGTTATTAAAAAGTGGATTCCATATCTGGTCGCTTCCTGCAATAAATACATCAGCATTTAGTTTTGCACCACACAAATCTTCTATATTCTTATATCTTTCTGAAGTCAGATGCAGATATTGCATTTTAAAACGGTCAAAGGCTTTTTTTCTTCCACTCTTTTCCTGAATGAATTTCATTTTCTGGACACTCCTTTTAATACGGTAAAGTGTCTTGATTCCTGGTATATACCGTATCTTATACAGACTTGACACTTCAGGAATGACATACTTATTCCATCTTATACGGTAATTCACATCCATATAATCCGGAAAATAATCTATAATCTGAACCTCGTGCCCAAGTTTGGTCAAATATTGCTGAAGTGCATAGGCTTGCAACGATGCGCCATAATTATACACATCGTGACAAGTGATGGTTTTTATCTTCATTATAACACTAAGAATTAATTTTTAGAATTTTCATTTTCCAATAAATTCCCCATTTCTGAAGTGACAACTTTACTATATGCAGTCGCTCCTGTTTGGTTCATATGTACAGAATCATAAAAATAATCTGAGTTCCATACAAATGCTGAGTCACAATAATGATTGACAAATGGTATATCTTCCTTTTGAGACAACTCTTTAATATAGTCAAATTGATAGTCCAAAGTCTTCTTAAACGAAGGAGAAGCATAGAACACGAGCCGTATGTTTTTTTGCTTGCACAAATTCACAAATTTCACAAGGTAATACCGCTTCATTTCATCAATCGTAGTTGGAAGTCCGTTTTCTTTTATCTCAGGAACTTGCAACATGCTTTTGTTTACTGATAAATAACCATTTATCGTGACATTCCTTTCCGTAAAATTTTCAGTTATGAGCTGAATAAGTTTAGAATTTATCTTGTACATATTACTCATCATCTTCCATTTATCAGAAGGTGAGACATTGATAAAAATGGAATCAACCTCCGGTTTACCCCCCCCTAATTTAAGAAGTTTTAACGGACCGAGATACTTCTCGTTAGGCTCTCCGTCCACCAAATAATCAAAATTGGGCATGACATCATATATAATTGCTTGTGGAACATAATGTTCCGTAAGTGTGGCGAGTAATCCGTATGCCGTGATGATTCCACATCCATCATAAGCACAATTATAGCATGATACACCTAAACTGTCTTCAAATATCCGTGGATCATAATGATGCACTCCTCTAGAAGAACCAAATATCAGCAAATCCTCATTTGTCCTGTCGGCGATATATTTGTTCTTTTCTGTCGCTCCGCTTTTTGCATGGTCAAAAAGATAAGATGCCACCAACCCAACAGCCTTGTCTGCTGTAACGAACAATACTGCAAATAACAAAAGCTTCAATAAAAACTTCTTCATGACCATTTAAAAACTAACATAGATAAACTGGGTGGAATCAAGAACACCATACAGAATAATGAAAGCAAACAGGAACAAATAGGAACACCAACGAACCATAGAAAAACGGTTGTTCAATAATGAATAACGCCCCTGGCAGAATTCCTCCATAACCTCACGTCCGACAACCATCATAAACATGATTATTACGACAGGAACAAAACTAATCGGTTGCCAAAGACCTGCTGCATTAGTGAAAATTTTCCCAATGACCGTCATAGCTACATCTATTGATTGGGATCTGAAAAAAATCCACGCAAGGGTGACAAGACCAAAAGTCACGCCTATCCTTGTCACTTTTAGCACTACATTCTGATTATCCCAATGGCCGTATTTCCCCTTTGGGTCAAATCCGAAAAATTTCTCCAAAATCTGTAGTGCTCCATGAATAGCACCCCATAAAACAAATGTCCAGTTGGCTCCATGCCAGATTCCGCTGACAAGGAAAGTGACCATGATATTCCAATATTGCCGGATTTTTGTACAACGACTTCCTCCCAATGGAATATAGATATAAGATGTCAGCCAACGGGTCAGCGATATGTGCCATCTCCGCCAGAAATCAGTAATACTTGTAGCCAAGTAAGGATGATTAAAGTTGTAAACTAAATCAAATCCGAGTATTTTTCCAATGCCAATAGCCATTAACGAGTATCCTGCAAAATCACCGTAAATCTGAAACGAATAGAATATGCTTGCCACGAGGCAGGTTATCCCACTATAATGCTCCACATTGCCATATACGGTATCTACATATAACCCAAGACGGTCGGCAAAGACCACCTTTAGAAACATCCCCCACAGCAATATCTGCAATCCTTCCCGTGCTCTTTCATTATTGAATAGATTAGGAGCCTTGATTTGCGGTAGTAACTCGGACGCCTTGCTAATCGGGCCACTCGCTGTCTGGGGAAAGAATGAACAGAACAGCATATAATCAGAAAAATTCCTTTCTGCCCTTATCTTGCGAAAATACACATCAAGCATATAGCCTAAAGCCTGGAATGTGAAAAACGAGATGCCAATCGGCACAGCCCAATTTAGACCTAGCATATTGAATCTTATTCCAATGGCCTCCATTGTACTGAATATAGATTCGTTGATGAAGTTATAGTACTTGAACACGACCAAAGGAAGTGCAGCCAAAACCACGCCAGTCCAGGCAATTACCCTACGTCTCTTTATATGGGCTGATGCAACGGGAGATTCCAAATATAATGCAACAACGTAGGTTACTACTGTAATTCCCAATAATATCAGTGCATAGGTCGGCTTGAAATTCATGTAGAGCAAATAGCTTGCAAGAATCAGAAACCATTTTTTTGCCGATGTGCACTTAATCGGTATTACCCAATATACAGCGAATATGAACGGAAATACAATCCAAAAATTGAAACTGTTGAATAACATTGGCTATTTAATTTTCAAAATTCGTAAAATACGATTCATACGTCTTTTCCACCTTTTTATCATTCTTTCCTTATTTGGATATAATGCCGCTTCCGATAATGGTTTGTTAACATCATGTAATATATCGGTTACTTTACTACTGTATTTCGGTGCTATTGGCATTGACTTCATCTGACTTGCAGCTACAACATCAAAAGGATATTCTACAAGAGTGCAGTCACATTGCTTTAGAATATCAAGACCTTTGGTTGTAAAAGCAATAGCTGCACTCACACCTTCTTCATTATCCTTATAGGTTTTCCCCCACATATCTCCAATACGAATATCAGCGGACGAACAGTCATATTTGAACTTACATTTATTGTAACATGCTTTGCCCAAACAACTATCACTAAGAAAAAGAAGATAAAACATATCACCTTGTGTCCATCTAGAATTTAGAGCCCCCCTTTTCTCTTTCATTAATTCATCATAAGAGAAATTATCAGATATTTTCCTATTTACATTTTCTCCATCAACTGACATCGCCCATGAATCATGCCAACCCGTGAATTTGTTGCGCCAAGAAACATATGTCAACTTGCCAACTTTCTTTTCAGCCCAAGCTACATACTTTTTCCACATCAGCATGGATGGTACACCATGACAAAAGAAATCCAAGAGTACAAAATTGTCTTCACAATGAAATCTTTGAATATACCTCCTAAACGAATCTATCTGGCACGGAGTCCCTGTTACAAGATATTTTTCTTTTCTGTTGATTGTTTTAAAACCATCCACAGTATAGCTCTGTATATATTTACTACCAATGGAAGGAACAAATTCCTCTATTGTTGTAGCAACATAATGTTCAGCCCTATTCAACTCCAAATTATACCGAACACCACACACCTTATAACCCTTACTTATCAAAATACGTCCAACTTCAAAACCAACTCCACCAGAAGAACATTTCCTACGCACTTTCTTATCATTACTCCATGCAGCATAGCTACTTATATAAGAACTTTTTAATAACAATCCCTCATGACTATAGGAACAGACATCCATACATAATCCACAATTGGTACATTGGGATTCATCTGTAATATATGGTTCATAAAATCCATCGGCATTAAGTCTAACATCAATTATACGCTTGGCGCATACTATGGTACATACTCCACAGCCATAACAATCACGTATTGAAGAAATATTCATGAATCACAAAATAAAATTACTCAAGAAATTTCGCGAATCCTCAGAATTTATACTTACTATGGATTCTTGTTTCTCTATATCAATATTCTTCTTTAATATGTCATCCACTTTAGAGAAATCATCATTTCTGACAATCCTATCCAGAAGTCCTAATGGAGACAACAAGGTTTCCAGTCTTGAAGCTCGTCTATTGCCTTTTGCCACATAGGAAAAAAAGTTTCTCACGCCTAAAAGAACAGAGAATACAGTACCATGAAATGAATCAGTAAACACACAATCGGAACATTTAATCAATCCAAGGAATTCTTTAGGCCCCGCATCGTCTATCAGTGTATATCTCTTATCTTTAGGAATGCCACGCTGTCCTATAACAACCAGTTTCTTACCCAAACCACTAGATACACGTAAAGCTTCATTTAACAAATTAGGTTGAAACCCTAACATAAAACACAAAATATACCCTCTTTCTTGAGGATCGTGAGCTAATAATTTCCACTCATTCACATCAAGTAAGAATGTCGGATCTGCTACAATCTCTATTTTCTGTTTCAAATGAGGCTGCAATATCTTAGCTGCATCCGGTTCTCTTACTGATATGGCATCATAAGAAGAAAGCCAACGGGTAAAATCTTCAATTTGCCGAGACTCTAACGAAGATATGCCAATGCTTGAAGCATAAGAAATCTTCTTTGCATTACTACTCCGAACGAACGTCAGAAAATATGGCTCAATTGAAAACGGTTGCTCAGGATTCCATAATTGATCACTTCCTGAAATATAGACATCATACAATGGTGGATTATCATATAAACTATCTATGCTGTAATAAGGAGTAGAAAGTTTTATCCATTTATTGAAATCGTAAAATTTTGCAATTCTCCTCGGATTAGTGGATTCTTCTGAAACACTTTGTGGCTTCAAGAATTTCCTGACAATCCCTTTTGTTTTTCCCAAAACAGATTCTTTATGGATGTAGTACGGTCTAAAATCAGGACTTTCCACATATCCTGCATGTATTGGACGTTTCAAATCTATCAATTCACATTCTAATCCTTGATTTACAATATATTTATATAAAGCGTATGATTGCAAGCACGCTCCATAATTAGGAGAATTGTGTATAGTAATTATACCTATCTTCATATTTTATCCAAATATTATTCTTTTTATTTTTCGTACAACTTTGCGAGGACATGCCGTTAAGTCTGTAAAGAACATCTCACGCATATATTTCCTGTACGGCTTCTCTATGGCCTTTTCAAAAAATCCATGGCTTACCGCTATTTCCCTTTCAAACATAAACCTGTACTTGCTCTTTACGGACGGATGACGTAATTGCGCCTCTCCTTTAAATGGTTCTTCAAGTGGACGTTGTTCAACATGAATACACTGGTTGTGTATCAGGCTATTGACAAAATCCCTTCCTTTTTCTGTATTTCCAAGAATCAATGACACTTTTTGTGCATTGAAACTGCATGGAGCAGAAAGACCGAGACCGTGGTAATCTGCTATCGTGATGTCCACATTGCGTTCCGGCTTGGCAAAACGGCAGTGGTAGCAGTTCTCTCTGTAAGTTACTGCGCGATGGTAACCGAACTGGTATGTGTCACCGTCTTTCGTCCGTTTGGCATAAAACAAATTCCCATCGCCATCATATAAAGTAAAAGTAAAAGTATAAGTAGATGCAAAGGGGTCTCTGAAAGACATACGCGAAACGGTTTTCTCTGTATTTTTTGACAGCATGTCAATATGCTGTTGCAAATAAGATGCCGGAGTCGTGCCATGACACACCACTTCAACGAGCAAGAGATTATCCGCATCGTGGCAAAGTTTTCTCAGCGCGGCACCCTGACAAGGCAGTCCGATAAAAATCACTTTCCTGCCCGCTTGGATGGTCGTTTTTATTTTCGAAAAGGCCGTATAAGCATCGCTAAACACATACTTGGAATTCTTGAATGCTGCTAATTCGTCCAAGGAAGAAGCCATCTTGTGAGAGACCGAGAAATCTTTGTTTTGCACAGCACCCACCGCAGACCATCCGTTTGAAACAGCATACTTGTACATTTCCATGGCTATTCCGCCCGATGCCGAGGTTCGTCTTTCTTCCTCATCGTTTGACCATGCCGCATATGCCATTCCAGACTTATACGATGCTGGCTCATTTAGTATCGGGCACACTTTCTCGCATGAGTGGCATCCTATGCAGCGTGTGTCATCAACCACAGGATAAATTTGTCCTATGGCATCTTCTTTCATAGAAATGCATTGCTTGGGACACTTGAAAGCGCATGCACCGCATCCGGTACAAGCATCATGGGTGGCTAATTTTATCATAGTTACTTTTTTTGCAAGATTTTTTTCCTGATTATACCAGCAACAATACTGCGCTCATGCTTAGTCAGCCCTAATCCGTATACTGTCATTGCAGTTGAAACGATGCATAGCAGACAAACGGCAACTACATTGAGGAAATTCTCGGATAAAAGGATATGTGCGGTCAAAGGGACAACCGTTGCAATCATACATATCATCACACAAGAACCGAAAACCTGTATAATATATCGCTTGACAGGAAAATCCATCTGCCTCTGCACAATCCAAAGCCTCATGAATAGGCAAAATATAGAAATGCATAGGGATATGTAAAACACTGTCAGCGGTTGTCCGCCAAGTTTCAGAAAAATATATGAGATTGGTAGATTGAGAATGGTCATCGTTCCCACTGACGATTGGTAAAGCCGGATATGTCCGGTGGCATGCGCCGCCGTCATAAGAGGAGTAGCCATCGCGTCAATAGCCGAGATTACGACAATCAGGCGGGTGAACGGAACTACGTAGTCCGGCAATTGCCCGAGCCAAAGGTTGACAATATATGGAGTTTCTATGACTATCGGCATAGAAATAAGCATTATCAAGTAAAAGGAAAATTTTGAACTTCTGAAAATCAACCTTATCATATTCTCCGTGTCGCCTTGTGCATAATATTTAGTGATTTGCGGACGTACGGCGGTATAGAAGTTTGTGAAGAATTGTGTGATGGCTGAATTAATCTGATAGGCGATACCTCGTGCTGCATTAACAGCAGGATTGAAGAACATATTCAACAGGATATTCAGTCCCTGTCCTTTAACTAACGTTGACAACGAACCGAACAGATTCCAACCGGAATATGACACCAACTCAATGAACAACGGACGTTCCCAATAAAAGCGGTAATGAGTCTCAGGAAAATGTTTCCAACAGTAGATAATATAGGTAAAGGCAACAGTAGCTTGGCTTACTAAAATCAGAAGTCCATATGTTGCAAGCCTGTCTGCCGGAATAAGAAGCAGAAGATATACAACACCAAGTTTTAATAAAACCTCCAATATGCTGACGTATGCGTAAACATTCATCCGTTCATGGGCTATGATTGTCGCGTTAAACGGATTGACCACGAGTGACAGTATGCAGGCCAGTATTGAATATTGGTAAACCCAATTTGCCGCAACCATTCGCTCTGCCGGTATAACCATCTTATTGTGCAGAAACCACAGACCTATAGTTTCGGACAAAAGGATTACAATTATTGAAAGCAGGAAAAAAATGGAGAGACAGACACTGAACACCTGCTTCAAACGAACCATATCACCACGTCCAAGTTCGAATGTCAAATACCTTTGCGTAGAAACTGCCATTGCCCCATTGAGAACTCCCATCATTGACACTACGCCCCCGACTACGTTATAAATACCAAAATCAACGACACCAAGCGTATTCAAAACCACACGGCTCGTGAACAAAGTCACTGCCATGATGAAAAACATCCTGATGTATAGCAGTATCGTATTCTTAGCTATGCGCTTGTTATTTGCAGAAGTGTTTGCCATATAAAAACTGCTTTTTGATAACAGCCTACAATTACTAAACGATGATATTAGTATGTAAGCACTCTATTTAGGGTATACCCCTTTGAAAGGACACTTTTCAGTGCCCTAAACCGAGTATTATTTGAAGCTTTACCGTTCCATCCACGAAAGCAAAAGTCTCTTTCCAAAGCAGGTTCAGGTAAGTAAGGATGTCTGTATAATGTAGGCAAGCATCTCTCTACACAATTCTTATTCTGTTCTTTGCTGTATAAAGAGAAGATGCTCGCAAAAGCCACTCCCCCAACTGACACGCTTAAAGTAGCATTGATAAAAATACGTATCAGTTGTATGGGGAGGGCAATCTGTATGACTGCTTACGATTCTCATCATATTTCCCGGATTTCTATCGAATTCAGAAACGACGACATCCGTAGTTCTTTATAACTTGGCATTTTTCCCGTTTTCTTCACTATGGAAAGGACGGCAGGCAAACTGACCGCAAGCGACTCACGCACGCTATCCGGCATCAGCATTTTCCATTCGTTGGTGGCGAAATCCTCGTAGGTCAGTACCAAGGAATATTTCTGTAACTTGTATTGGGTCTTGCGCATCTTTTTGGCGATGTATCGGTTTGGCCCGGCCTGCACAAACTCGTTCAACAAAAGCAGCTCGCTTTTGCTCAGGCTGCACAATACGGCAAGGGGAGTGTCCAAAATTCCCCGGGCTATGCGGCGGGCCGTCTCATCCTTTTTCAGGTTGGGACTGACATAGAGGCCGAGTTTCTTGCAAGTGTCCAACATGCGCTCCTTCGTGCGCACCATTAGCATGGATGCCAAACTGACATCGGAAGTGAAATGGGTATCCTTAATAGTAATCATACGGGACTGTATTTACAAACGTTCACTGCATTTCCTCCATACACAGGAGTTTTTCCAAAAACATCCTTCATCTTTCAGGATGCGTGTTAACGCGTTCATTACTTTGAAGTTATAACCTGAATGATGTTTCAGGCATCTTTCAGCCATGTTTCATTTCCTTTGGAAGAGAACGGAAAATCAATCTGCGGAGAATGAAAAATCGTTTGGCTTAGATTGAAAAATCATTTGGCGCAGAACGTTTGACGGCTTTCTGCATGAAAGGGAACTGAAAGATGGGGATTTTATCGTTCAGTTCCTAATTTGTTGTGTGATAGAGGCTTGCCATGCATCCTGAAAGATGAAGGATATTTTTGCAAACTCTTAGGGGTATGTATTTTAGTTGGCAATCACCCAATCTTTCAGGGTATGCCTTTCCATGTCGAAGTTGATGCCGACCTTCACCA
>OOAN01000012.1_pt1 | contig 123884 bp, 95 predicted proteins | sample 1671301 | NCBI WGS metagenome assembly OOAN01 (sample SAMN06348142, study PRJEB24527) | human gut metagenome | biome: human gut; feature: ankylosing spondylitis patient; material: feces | host: Homo sapiens | place: China | collected 2015-10
TCCTCGCTCCCCGGCTTGCCAGCAAGTCCATTCTTCCTGCCCTCTCCACTATACGTTTGAATTGGCTGAAATCTTCATGGTTGTCCAGGAAGTCGCTCATCATCTCGCCGGTGAATGTGTAGTAGCTGTCGGCGGCAAGGTCGTCATTGCAACCGGAAAAAAGGGGTATCTGTGCGACCGACAGCAATAGGGCGCATAGGGATATCCAAGATTTGAATTTGTTTTCCATCATATATAGGAAATTTTAAAGACTAAAATAAATAATGAAACAGTTTCACATATAAGGCTGCCCCGTGCCTCATTTTTCCGACACGGGGACAGCCACACCTTAAACAACACTACCTGATTAAGACCTTCACTGTTTTCTTCGTACCGTCGCTCATCATGTCCTGGCGGATGTAAATGCCACGCTGCTTTGGCTCGGCCACGTGCACCCCATTGATGGTATACCAGACGGAACTTTCTACGGTCACCGCACCGTCAACTGTCACGCCGTCAATGCCGTCAACGAAATCATCCGGCCTGTTGGCATCACCATCACCGTAATAGTAGAGGCGGAAGTTGTCGAAGCAAGACCAGTCGTTCGCCATCATGCCCGTCTTGCGTACACCCAATATCGGCATCTCGCCTTCGCCTACATAGAAATACGTGTCGCACTCATAAGCTTCGTCTTCGAAAGCAAGTTTTGCTCCATCCGGTTGGTTCACAATGAAGTGGTACAACATATCGGATTGCGGGAACAAAGTATCAGGCAAAGCCACATCGCTTGATTTGTATTTCCATTCGCTGACATGCTCGAATATGGACGGCAACTTCTCGTTCCACTTACCTTCACCTGACCCTACGAACAATTCAGCGTTCCGGGCATCCATACTGTCACGGCGAGCCACACCGGCCTCGACATAACCACCCGCACGGTAAAAACCATTCATAACGACACGGTAATAACCCGCAGGCACATTGTACAACGTTTGGTATACCTCGCTGCTGTCACTATATATTTCACATACCATGGTATTTGGTCCTGTCATATTGGTTAAAGACCTTATCATCCACCCTTCAATAGACTTGGTGTCCACGATTTCGCCCTGTTCGTTCTCCGTCTTGCTCTGGAAACCCGGATTGATAATCAACCCCGTAGCATCCACAGGCTCGTCCTTGTTGGCCTTGGCAAATTCTATATGTGCGCTCTGCATCTTGGAATAAGCCTTGTCCAGACGGACGGAATAACTGCTGATTTCCTCCAAAGTGGCAAAGACACCTGCTCCGGCAATCTTGTCGCCAAGGATTTCACCGACCAAAGCATCCAACTCATTATATCCTTCAGTTCCTAAGTATGCCTCGTAACTGGTTTCGCCCGAACCCATCAACTTTTCTTCATGATTGAGCGTTTTAGCCTCCAATGCAGAAGCGGCATCCATGGACTCTTTCCCCAACTTAATGGCTGCATTCAACGCTTCCGCCCGTTCCTTATAGACTTCCGGTGTCAGTTCTTCCACGGCGGTGGCAGCCTCTATGGCCTTGCCCAAACCATCCTTGGCTTCCTGAGTGGTCAAAGTATCGAGAGTCAACACCCCGCCGGCATCGCGAACCAAGGCATCCAAGGCCGATTGGGCACCGTCCATATTGTCTGCACCCAGATATTTTATCCGGAAACTGTCATAAACCGCCCAAGCGTCGTTCCAAGCCACACCCGACATTTTCACGCCCATGCGGAGCTTCCCGTCCTCGCCCACGTAACAGTCCACTACGTTAAGGTAGTTGTCTCGGTTGGCCTCAAAAACAGCCTGCGCGGCCGTCGTCCCGAAACACAACCATTTACCAACCAAAGAAGCATCATCGGTCCAAGTCACTTCCTCGCAATTTCCTTCCACATTCTCATCCTGCGGACATGCTGTGATGTGGAGAAGCGGCTCGGAAGCATCGTTACCGAAAAGATAAGCCAGAATGTTGTTCGTCTCGTCACCTTCTAGCCCCCAACCTTCATGCCACCCATTGTTATTGCTCGTGCTCGGGCTGTAGTACCCCTGCATCATAATACGGTATGTCCCTTGGGGCAAATCGCTGATTTCCTGATAGGCTTCCCATTCCCTGCCATTCCAGACCTCAGCCAAAGAATGATTTTGGTTGTAGCTACCATCACCCGTTTTGCTCCATCCTTCGCCACCCTTATCGAAATCCGGATTCACTATCAGACCGGTCACATCATCTGTTTCCCCGTTTTTCAAAGCCTCACGCACACACGACATCCATATTTTGTCGGCACGGAGCTGTATGCTGTCCACTTCTGCCGGGTCGAACGTACGCTGTTCATAGGCATCGTCCAGGCCATATACATATTTTTCATACTCAGGGAAATCCACTTCAGCATAGGGAGATTCATCCCATGCAGTAAGAAGTTCCTGACGCTTGACATTCAACTCTTCATAAGCACTCACGTCGGCTTTCAATGTATCCATGCCCGCCTGCAATGAAGTAAACACCAATCCCAACGCCTTGTCATCCATATCCGGGTTGGATACCGCCTGCTTGGCTGTCTCAACCAACTGGTTATATCGGGTTTCGCCGACCGCAGAATATTTCTTGAACTGGAGGTCATAATCATTTTTCAAAGCCTCGGCCTGCGCAATGACCTTCTTCAATTCCTCGGCCATGCCACCTGCAACCATTCCCAAATATTCCAACTTGAAATTATCGACTACCACCCAGTTACAATTCGTATTGACGGCCTTGAATCCCACCTTTATGGTTCCATCCATGGCAAAGAACTCCAACACCGTATTACGGGGCTGCGGTTCTTCCTCTACCAAAACCCCATTTTTTAATCCACCGAATTCCAAAGTATGAGCTTCCGTACGCGATTCGATTCCTCCACATTCTGCATAAAGGTATACCCCCTCAGGAACTATCGACCGCTCCGACTGCTGATAACCAATTGTATTGGCTGTCAAACGGTATCTCCCAGTAGGCATGTTTTCCAAAACTTGCGACACTCCCGTATCTCCCAAGTTTCCCCATGTCCATTTTTCCATGAAACAATCCACCTTGTATTGGTGCTCAACCGTCTCAAAATTATACCCGGATTGAATATAAGGTCCACCCAATGTAGTCCATCCGTCCATGCCATCCGTAAACGCGTTGTTGACAATCACGCCCGTGAAGTCAACAGGCTTCTCCGGTGTAGCATTTGAACTCTGCCAATCCGTAATGGCTTGTTTCAACTTATTGGCAGCGGATTCCACCTCTTCTGCCGTGGCTGCGGGATTTTTATAGACATCGGCATATACCCCATAGTCTGCAAAACCGATTTCGTCAGCCCTGTTCAGCTGCTCCAACAATTTCTTCTTGGCCTGAAATGCCTCATAGACATCCACCGTCACGAACTTCCATTCATCCCCGGCATTCTCAAACCCGGCCATACTCTTGTCTATCAACGGGTCCACCTCCGTCTCGCCTTCGCTTACCGCCATATAGGAATTGGCATACAACCCTCCGTTGGCTTCCACACCGTACACCTTATCTTCATCAATCACCTTGATACGGTATACGTCGCCTTCCTTCACGATTTTCCACAGGATATGGCCCGTCTTGTTATGATCCACATAAATCTCGGCACCACCTGTATTGATAAAAAACTCATGGTATCCTCCGTTGGTCGGCGCATTCATCATGCTAAGACGCCATCCCTTGCCCGTAAAATATTCCGCATCAGATTCAGGACGGCGGCTCAATTCATAATCCTCTCCATAACTCAGCGTCACTTCCTGCCCATAATCGGCCACAATCAAGCGCGTGTTGTAGTTTCCCATGAACTTTTTCGTGGCTACATGATAGATATAATACACTCCGCCCCCCGTTCCATCAGCAACCAAGTTCGGCTCTACGAATTGCAACTTGGGGGCTTCCCATGCAGCCCATAAAGGTAAGGTGGACGATGTCGCACCACAAAGTGCCATCAAGGCAAGTAATCTGTTTTTCATTACACAGAAATTTAAGTTAATAATCATGTTTCAATCGTCATATTACGGAAAAGTTTTTCTGCTCATCCGATACAAAATTATTCTTTTTCATCCAAAATAAAATTGGACAAAACAATCTAAGAATAGTATTTTATCGCCTTATTACCCTTTCCAAAGAAAAAATCCGGCAACAATGCCAAACGATGGACATGCCATCCTTTATCCGCTTAAACATCCTATGGCATGAAACGGCTATGATTTCGGTAAAAAATGGCCTATACTTTCCCCTGATAAAGTTCTAACTTTGACGCATGAAGACCAAACCCTTGAAATGTACAATGATAAAGAACATTTATACCCTGCTATATGGAGGGTTAATTTTTGCTTGCGCGTTCCCCTCCATGAACATGTTCTACGACCGGTGGAACACTCCAAAATGGCTATGCACCCTCTTCTTGACAGGATTGCTTGCCGTATGCACCGCCATACTTGGACATAACCGGAAAAAGACAAGCGACTTTTCCCATTTCTCTGTATGGAGCGAAGCCGCTACCATGATTGTCACACTGGAATGCCTTTATGCCCTCATGTTCCTATTCAAATACCCGACGACATGGCGGATTGGAATAGCCGGAACGTTTGACAACCCCGCCGGACTGGCATTTTTCTTATGCGCCCTCCTGCCCTTCATCTCAGGTACGGCCTTACGCTTCCTAAAAGATAATGGCAAAAGAAACATATACATAACAGTCGCCTTACTCGCAGGGACAACCGTCGTGCTCACCCACTCGCGCACCGGCATACTGTGCCTCGTGGCATATATCCTTATAGCTCTAAAAGATTATGGCAAGATTTCCATACGCCCGACATGGAAAACCATCATCCCGGCCATTGCCTTCACAGGCTTCTCCATCTTGTTTTTCAAACCGGAATCCACCTCTGGAAGAATGTTTATTTTGGAACAGACATGGGAGCTTATCTGTAAAAGACCTTGGAGCGGATATGGCACAGGAGGCTTCGACCGAGAATACATGAATCAGCAAGCGGAGTTCTTCAAACAGCATCCCGAAAGCCCGGTAACGATGTTGGCCGACGAGACGGGACACCCATTGAATGAATTCGCCTACCTATGGGTGGAACATGGCATCGGTGCCCCCTTGGTTTTACTCCTTTCATGGGCAGGGTTATGGCATGTCCTACGAAAAAGAAAAGACATATCCTCACAAATAGGCTCTTACACGCTCATTCCCCTATTGTTGTTCGCCTTGTTTTCCTACCCGTTCAAATATCCTTTGGCCTGGATTGCCGTAGGATGGTGCGTAAGCATAGCCGGAAAGACCTATTTCAAAGCTTTTTCCCGTCGAAAAAGCCTGAGGGCTTTGGCCACCTTTTGTCTTGCTTCCATCGGAATAGGCATAGGAACATACCTCGCCCATGCACTTCCGCAAGAAAAAGAATGGGGACATGTCGCCCGAGAAGCCCTCAAAGGGAAGGGACAAGAAATGATGCCCCGGTACGCACGCCTGTACCCACATTTCTCTCATAATCCGGAATTCCTATATAATTATACGGCTGAACTATTTCAAGCCGGACAAACGGAGAAAGCATGGCATACAGCACAAGTCTGCCGGAAACAATGGAGCAAGTACAATTTGGAACTACTAACCGGAGACATTTGCCGGGAACTCCGAAAGTATGAGGAAGCCGTCTGCCACTACCGACAAGCGGCTTACATGTGCCCCGTAAGGTTTGCTCCGTTGGAAGGCTTATATTATGCCTACCGGAACATCGGGGACACCATCCGTGCCGACTCCATTGCACAATTCATACAACAAAAAAAAGTAAAAATCCCCTCATACGACGTTGAAAGGATAAAGAAGGAAATCAAGCCCAAAAACGAACTGATGTTTCAAAATGACCCATGATTGGTTACGAATCATCCCATTCATTCTTCTAAATATTTCCTTTCTTTGCCCAAAGGAACATGAATTTCACAAAAAATGATGAAGAAGCTATTGCATTTTTTCATTCTTCTATGTATGACTACAGGGATTGCAAGCTCCTGCAAAGAATCCGGACTTGACCGTTCCCTGTCACAGGCCGGAAACAACCGTAAGGAACTGGAAGCCGTCCTGCGACATTACCGGAACGCCCCACTAAAACTTCAGGCCGCCCGTTTCTTGATTGAGAACATGGATGCCCATTATGGTTTCGGCGGCGAAGCCGTAGAAGAATACTACCATGCCATGGACAGCATATTCCGCCACGGGAAAGGTGACCGAACCTATTGGAATCGCCAGTACGATTCCATCCTCGCACAAGTAGGGACAGGCTTGGACAGTTGCATGTCCGTCCCCCTCTTCGACATTGAACATATCAAAGCCGATTTCCTGATAGCGCATATAGACAGCGCTTTTGCCGTGTGGGACCGGAACTGGAACCGGCAATACAGTTTCGACATGTTCCTACGTTATGTCCTGCCTTACCGGATAGGGCATGAAGGGTTGAGCTTGTGGAGGGGCAATCTATCTATGGCAGCCTTGGAACAAGAAAGTTATAAACAAAACATATTCAATTCAACATACGTATACGAAATAGCGAATACCATATCATGGCTACTTAGACCTGCTATTTATTATCCCTCACGCCACCTCCCGAATTTTCCACTTGACAAATTGCCAAACCTAAAACTTGCTTCTTGCCGAGAATATGCCCACTTATGCGCAGCCCTATTCCGGGCAAGGGGAATACCGGCCACTGTAGACTTCGTTCCGCAGTGGGGAAATCGCTCCTTGGGACACGTTTGGTGCGTGTTTTTCCCAAACAACCAAACTTCCATACCGGTTGAACTATGCGAACCGTTAGGCACGGAATTCATGCGTAGACGAGAAGACCGACTTCCCAAAGTTTTCAGAAATACTTATGAAAAAAATCCCTATTCACTATATGTGCAGAACAAAGAACGGGACTCCCTACCCTCCGTTTTCAATACACCTTATATATTGGACGTGACAGACCAGTATGTAGAAACATCAGATGTAGATGTCCACTTATACAATCTGGACTATGATACCCGTTACGTATATCTTTCCGTCTTTAACGACCAAAAATGGAGTATCGTACATTGGGCAAGAAAGAAAGGTACAAAAGCTCGTTTCACCAAATTAGGACGCGACATCGTGTACCTTCCTATATACTTCATACAAGGTCTGACCATTCCGACCGGCAACGCATTCCTATTAGACCATGAAGGACTGAAAACGGATATTCAGCCAGACATATCTAAAAAAATTTCAGTCACAGTAAAACGTAAATTCCGAGATACGAAATCTAACCACTTCCTACAGGGAGTTATCGGAGGAAAATTCCAAGTAGCCAACAGAAAAGACTTCAGAGACTCCATAACCCTATACGACATTCCCCGAATCGAAGACAACCGTTACCATAAAGTCAACACCAACATGTCACAACCTTATAAGTATTTCCGCTACTTGTCACCAAACTTGTCACGCGGCAATATGGCGGAATTATACGTTTTCAATGAAACCGGAGATACTTTGCGCCCTCATGAATATTTCGGCAATTTACACACACGCCCCGGTATGGGCATTGAGAATCTGTCTGACGGCAATACTTTATCATATTATGAATCCCACGACCTATACAACGTGTGGTATGGATGGGAATTTGAAAGCCCCTCACAAATTAGCCAGATTCTTTTTCTTCCACAGAATGACGATAATTTTATCCGAGAGAAAGAAATATACGAACTATTATATTGGGACAATGGAGAATGGCATTCTTTAGGACAACAAACTGGAAACTTTAAATCCGAGTTAGTTTTCAAAAACGTACCTTCAGGAGCATTACTTCTTCTACGGAACCATACAAAAGGAAAAGAAGAGCGTATTTTCACATACCAAAACGGAAAACAAATTTGGAGATAATGAATCTATGTTAAACCCTTTAAAAACAAGAGCCAATGGAATAAGTAAATGAAATAGAGTAGTTCAGTCAACAGAATACGACCACTACACTTATCAAATCAAGTAATTAATTTAAAAGAAAAAACAAATGAAAAAGTATATAGTCATCCTTTTTATCGCCCTCATTGGCGGTGCATTCATCTGGAGTTGTTCCCAAGATGACTTAGATAACGGGCAACCCATTTATCACTATTCGGCAGAACAGCTGGCCGAAATCCGTGCATTGGCCGAGGAGTATGACGTACCTGAAGTCAAGTATGCCACAGCATCTGAAAAAGGTCTACCTACAGTAGAAGAGATGAAAGAAACTTTCCTATTATTCAGCATGATAAAACACTCGTTAACACAAACTATGGAAACCATAGACTCATCTGAAAACCATATTCGCTATCGCACAAGACACCCTATGTTCAAACGAATTTACGTGGAGGGAGAAGGGTATACAGGTGATGCTCATATAGAGGAGTCTTATAATATAGATTTTGAAAGTGGTAATACCTATAGCTGTTGGTTAATTATTGATGTTTCATGGACAAATGCAACTGACAAAAACCAAAATGTTAAAGTAGAAGCTAAGATAGAAATGGATTCAGGTTTAGCAGAACGAGTTGACGTGAGCAATGAACAACTAAGTTGGCAATGGATTGGTGCAACAGGACTCCAAATTGCATATTCATGCGAATTACGTAGAAAAGGAAGCACCTCATCAAAACCATATTATAAAGTTACATATTTCGATGTCATCACTATTAATTAACAATAGCATCTATTTATTGTTACTATTTATCGCAGTCCCCACTTTTCCCAAAAGTGGAGACTGCATTTACCCCCCACAGCATCAAGAAAAAGTGTACCTGCATTTTGACCAGACCGCTTATTTCCTCAAAGAAACGATATGGTTCAACGCTTACATACTGGACGAAAGCAACCGTCCTACAGACATCAGCCGAGTACTCTACGTAGAACTCGTTTCACCGGAAGGAGGCATCGTGGACACATTTAAAGGAAAAATAGAGAATGGAACCTGTCACGGGCAATTCGCATTGGATAGTGCCTACCTTTCCGGGTACTTTGAAATACGAGCCTATACTCGCCACATGATGAATTTCGGAGAAGACAATTATTTCTCACGGGTCTTCCCTATTTATGACATAGCCACAGACGGGAACTATCATATCCGTAGCATGCTTGACCGCTTACGCCCCGACTTGTCCAAAGACAACAATCTGACGTTCAGGGAAAGAAAGGAAAAGGCAAGAAAGCCCTCAAAGGACACATTGCCTTTGTCCGTACAAAAAGCTGTCAATTCCGTCATACGGCACTATAACTATTTCACCCCCGACACCATTGCATGCGAAAGCATACCAAAAGACTTACGACCGGGAGAAAAAGTGGAACTTGTATTCCGGGCTACACCCTATAGCCAATTTTCCCTTTCCGTTTGTGCGGAAGAAAGTTTTATCCACACGCACAATAAAGGTGACATTTACCAAACCTTGTTCAAAGACTACAGTTGGGTAGAAAGAAGTTATCAAGCCTTACAAAACTTCAACCCACAAAAAGACATCCGTTATGCACCGGAAAAAGGAATCACCGTGGACGGAGACTTTATCTTAAACAAAAGAAGAAAGATCCGTTTCTTGCCACAAGCAACCATTAGTTTGTCCATACGTACGGACAGCCTGCACTTCGGAGGAAACACGAAAACGGATTCATGTGGGTATTGGGCTTTCACCATGGATGATTTCTACGGGAAACGAACAGGGAGTTTGAATGCAATCAGGGCAGACTTCTTTTGGAACGAATCAAGAATAAGAATGCACAAATGGTTCTCGCCTCCCCCTCGGCAATACCAGGACAACGAATACCATCATATACAGGATTACACTATAAAAACAGACTCTTTGACCGGCACGGCAGAAGTTGGCATCAAACAGTTAAAGGAAGTGAAGGTTACAGCCCAACAGCATAAACGGACTTGGAAAGGAACCACACGTTCATTAGTGCACTATTCCTACGCTGAAGAACAAGAATACGCCTTAGACCAAACTGGATCCATCAATTTTGACGGTTCTTATCCGACATGGAAAGTCGTTTCCAGCCTCCTATCACGATATTACTACCCCGAACGGTATACACGACTCCTGATAACCAATCACTACCACGGAGATTATGGCATTCCTGAAGGACACATTCACGATGGCAATTTAAAACAAACCGACAATATCAAAGAAATCGTTGTGAGAACAGACCGTGCCACATGCTTACAATATGACTATTCCCGTGTGCCTTTCCAACATCATATCGAAAAAAATCCCACCGGAACAATTACCATCGCCCACAAATACAAAAGTCTCGGGATACCCTCTGAAGACAATCCATACTCCATTAGAGCCGGATTGTTAAACTACTTGGTATGCCTCATTCCATACTCTTCCGAGGAACAGATTGCCAAAAAATTACAACCCACAATCAGACTTAGCCCTACTTCACGCGCCACTATCATTAAAGGGTTCTCACGACCAAAAGAACTCAACCAACCAAAATACAACTGTTCACTTAAAGAATTGGATGCTGATTTCAGACGCACCTTATACTGGAATCCAAGCGTAAAAACGGATGCCCAAGGTTTTGCCCGTATCACATTCTACAACAACAATAACTGCCGTTCACTCCATATTTCTGCTGAAGGCATAGGAGCTGACGGAAATCCTATCATCTATTATAATAAGGAGAAACAAAAATGAAAAAACTGACCCTTTTAGGCATATTGCTGTATTACACCACAGACATTTGGACACAGACATACCAAACAGATACCCTCGCCGCCCGCATGGAACGCTTCGGAACCGGCCTACCGCAGGAAAAAGTGTACCTCCATATCGACAACACCTGTTACTTCGTGGGAGATACCATCTGGTATAAAGCATACGTCACACGGAGCGACAAGGGGTGGCTCACCGACCTGAGCAAAATCATGTACGTAGAACTCCTCACACCGGACGGATATCTCGTGGAACGGCAACAGCTGAAGATGGAGGACGGAACGGCGCACGGCGCGTTCACCCTGACAGACTCGCTCTATGCCGGATACTATGAGCTGAGGGCTTACACCCGGTGGATGCTCAACTTCGGACGATATGAGCACCCCCATTCAAAATACACCGAGGACATGTTCTACAACGAACAGATGGCCAGGGACTTCTTCCGGAACTATGACAAACTGTATTCCCGCGTGTTCCCCGTGTTCGACAAACCCAAGGAAGCCGGGCGCTATACCAAGGACATGACTATGCGCCCCATGAGAAGGTATTACAAGGCCCGAAAGGGAAAGCCCGAAATAGACCTGCGATTCTATCCCGAAGGAGGGCACCTGATTGCAGGGACAAACGGGAGGGTAGCCTTTGAAATCAACGACGAGGAAGGAAAGCATCTGGCAGCCGAACTCTCCATCATGGATTCCCGTGGAAAGGAAATCACCCGGACACGGACATTGACCGGGGAAGAGGCGTGTTCACCCTAACAGACATGAAACCGAACGAAGAATACAAAGCCAGACTGCATTACCAAGGTTACGACTATGAAGTGAAGTTACCGAAAGTAGAAAAGGAAGGATACGCCTTGCATGTGGAAAGGAAAGACAGCGTACTGAGAATGATTATACAAGGGGCCACCGAAAGCAAGGAGGAATTGGGGATTCAGATACAATGCAATGGCGTAAGCAAGGCCGTCAGGAAACTGTCACCCCGTAACAATGGGAAAGATACGGTGGACGTATATTGGGCATCGCTCCCCACGGGTGTGAACCAAATCACGCTCTTTAACGCAGAAGGACGGATTTATGCAGACCGCCTCTTTTTCGTGAACCATCACGACTATGACCAACCGCTCATCAACGTAGAAGGCATAAAACAGGAATATGCCCCGTTCGAACCTATCGAACTGAGGATGAAGTTACTCCGGCACCAAGACGCGGATATTTCACTCGCCATACGCGACCATGCCACGGACGAAACGACTTACGACAATGGCACGATGCTCACCGAAATGCTGTTGGCTAGCGAGATTAAAGGGTTCGTGGAAAATCCCGGATGGTATTTCGAGGCAGACGACAGCCTGCATCGGCAAGCACTCGACCTGCTCATGATGGTACAGGGATGGAGAAGGCATGATTGGAAAATGATGGCCGGAGCGGAAAAAACGCAGTTCGAGTTCCTGCCGGAGAAGATTCAGACACTCAGCGGAAGCGTGCACCAAACCAATTCGCTCTTGGAGGAAACAAACTACGGTGAACCTGTGTACATACCCGCCATAGCTAACACGGCAGCAATTTATACCACGGCACAAGACTATAGTAAAAAAGGGGGGATAGCCCCCGCCCTCGCCAAAGTCCTGACCCTACAAGACCTCTATGGCCCGCTCATTAAAAAGATGAAAAAGGAGGTGAACGTGTCCGCCTCGTTCATACAAGACCGCGACATCGTGGATGTATCCCAAACCACACAAAACGGAAAGTTCTACATGCCTTCGGCTGTCGTCAACGACAACTACGTCTTATTCTTAAGCGCTTCGGACAGTACAAAAAGCGAGAAATATAAAAGAAGAAGAAAAAGGAAAGGATTCATGGACGAACAAGCCTACCCGGAGTTCTACGTCAAGATCGACCCGTTCTTCCCGGTATTTCCCAAGCCATACAGTTACTATCAGGATGCTACCTTCGAGGAAAAATTTGCCTTGCAGGATTCCGCAAGCCGGGAAAGCTTCACCGAACGGAAACTGAATACTGTCACCGTAAGGAGCAAACGGGGAGGATTGAGAAGATTAGACCACGGCAAGCCGGCCTTGGTCGTGGATGCTTACGAAGCCTTCAACCTTGCAGCCGACTATGGGCTGAACTGCGGCATGCACGACTGGAGGACATTTTCGAGGCAAGTGGCCACGGCATTTTTCGGAGACATGGGCATGGACAGGCATTTCTATCTGCAAGAACAATACGATGGAAAGATATTAGATTTTATGCCTGAGCAAAAGAGGGAGTCCGAAGCGGGCATGTCCATGTCCAACGCACAAATGGAAAAGTACCGTCTCCTCCGCCATCTGGACAAGCTGTACATCTATACCGATTACGTCCCACGAGAACAAGGAAGCTGGAAATACAGCCAGACCAACCAACCGGAGGTGGTCATAGATTACCGGCTTCTGCCCAACGACGGGGTACGACCCACCTACCGGGACAGACGGTATGCCGCAAAAGGATACTCCGTCTGTACGGAGTTCTACAGTCCCGATTACAGCAAGAAGCCGATGCCCGATACCAAAGACTACCGACGCACGCTTTACTGGACACCCAAGGTGAAATTCAACAATAAGGGAGAAGCCGTCATCCGACTATATAATAATAGTAAAAAGACGGTGATAGCCGTGGAGGCCGAAGGCATTACAACCGACGGAAAACCCGTTGTGTGGAAATCGGAAACAGATAATACATACTCACGTTGATTTGTCCCATCATTTGGAAAAAAATGTCCCATACACTTCCAAAATAAGTCCATACCTTTGCAGCGGAAACATGAAAGAGTCAGTGAATAACAGATATTTAAAAATATGAAGAAAGTCATGATTAGAAAGAAAACGGTAAGCATCATGTGGATGATGTTTGTATTCATACTCACAGGACAAACCATCTGTGCAAAGCCCAAAAGCATAACGGTTCATCCATACGCTCCGTTTGTCATTCCAGAAACAGGCCCTGGTGGTGAAGCCTATCCTTCGCATGTAAGAAACGATGTAGCCTCAACACGATTTGATGTAAAAGTGGCAGACATCAAAGTTACCGCAATCCGCTATGACAATACGGGTTTTGGCAATCAAGGACACAACATGGATGTCGCCCGCTTCGCCTCAAACAGCCGGACTCCTGAAATTGAAGTCAATGTAAAGGGAGACAACGAAATCAACAGCGTTACCATTCATCCTGTACGCTTCTATCCACAAGATAAGTTGAAAATCAGTCCTGACAAAAGAACTGTCACATTCGAAATGGCCAAAGAACTGCCATACGCCATTGTCATCATAAACGGTGATGACCCACAAGACGCCTCTACCTCCAATCCTCAACTTACGTTGATAAACGATCCTTTGGAAGACTCGACTGCACGTCCTTCGCTAACAGGTCCTAACGTTCTCAACTTTAAGGAATTCGCAGAAAACTATTTAAAGGAAAAACCTATTACAGACCCTGTAGGACAAATGTGTAGACTAGCGGGAAGCGTCACGGATGCCAGCCTTAATGACGAAAGAATGTTCACTTGGAGTTACGAAAAAGGATTATTTGTCCCTTACACCAACCGGGTTGTCGCATTTCCCAATATGAGAGCAAGAAACCGGAATGATGTTTCTGATGCTCTGCAAGCGGCATTGAAAGTAATCAAAAACACGCCGGAACTCAACACACTGTATATACCGGACGGAACTTACCTATGGTCAGGACTTCGTATCATCAATTGGAACGGAGACCATAAAAACGGTGGGAAACCTCTTTTTATTTATACAGACGAAAACGCGCTTATGATTAACCGTTTGAAGGAATGCCGGGAATCTAATGAGCCTGCCATTTACATCGCCAATTCCTCTTATGTGACCATTTCCGGCCGTGGCATGCACGACGGGCAAGGCTGCTTTACTTTCGCCATGGACAGGAAGGACGCACGGAACACTCCCCACCAAGGAGGTGCAGTCATAAAGAAATCAAGCCATATCACATTTAATGATACATATATACGTGACAGCCAGCAATGGAATTGGGAAACACATGATGCCACGGACATCGAGCTGAACAACATCAAAGGATTGTCGCCTTATAACCACGGGTGGATAGACGGACTCAACCTGTCAAGCGGAAAGAACATCACGGTCAACGGTTCCATTACATTGGGAAATGACGATACATTCGCAACCGGCCATTATAACCCTTCTAACGAATTTCCAATACGTACCTATCGGGAAACCCCTTCCGTCAATCTCGTGAACACAAACGAGAATCCGGCAGAAATACGCCACACGTTTGCTGCAGCAGGTGTTTACAACAAAGACCGGATGAAATGGAGCCGCGACGGCGGATCGGAAAATATCCGTGTCCACAATGCCATCGGATGGACACGCACAGCCCATTGCATACGTATCGGAGGAAACGTCCTGGTTGGCAAACCTCAGAACAATTCAAGCGAAAAAAACATAAAAGGTTATTACTTTGATAATTTCCATTCCATCGCAGGAAGAAAAGCGGGCGGAAACATCAGAATCCAATTCTACGACAAAACCGATTTGCCGGCGAAAGGCGAACTGGTAATCAAGAACTGCTCTTTCTGGACGGCTTCAAAGGCATGGGCTTTAATCCCGGCCTCTAAAGACAACCACACATCAATACGTAAAGTGGTGCTGCAGAATCTTTATTTTGCAAAACCCATAACGGAACCCTCTGCCATCTTCTCTGACATCGAAGAACTGACGATAAAGCAACTGCATATCGGAGGACGGAAGATTGACCAGTACGATTTGTCCGGCATTCCCCAAAAATTAGAGAATGTCACTCACTTCAAAAACGATTTCAAGGACTAAAAAAGGAACAAAGCCCAATGGAAGGCATGGAAGTTAGGCGCAACTCCCACCCCAGAGTTTTTGCAAAAACTCTGGGGTATCTCCTCTTCATTTCTTCACAAAACCTATCTTTAGGTTCAACTTCAAATAGTAGGCACGGTTTTCACGCTCCAAATAACCGTACTTGTCCTTTTCCGGATGCCCTTTCTCCAAACGGGTATGCGTGAACAGGAAATCGGCAAAGACCTGACGCTCCGTCTTACGATAGGCCACCATACGTCCCTCCGCATCCACCATCACGAATCCCGCCACAGCCGAATCCGTACCGTCATACTGCTTGGCCGGACGCAAGCCCAAAGCCACGGCCAAAAGGAACTCTTTCATCTTATGACGATAATACCCGTGCTTGCGGATCAATTCCTCCTTTATTTTCAGCGGGTTCCGGTCTTCTATAAGTGCCGTCAGTTCGTCCACCCGGCTTATGTTGTCCAAATGCATCAAACGCACCATCTCGGCCAACACGCGGGAGAAGTTGAGGTCTATCAAGCAAAGGTTACTGCGGAACACTTTATCGGCCACGTCATTATATTTCAACACACCGCCCATGCTCTCGATGTAAAGCATACGGCGCGCCACCTCGTTCGGATTGTCCGGGTCTTCCGTATAATTGATTTTGTTGACCGCCGGTTGGGAAAAACGAATGCCTCCCTGCTCGAATTTCAGATTGGCCGTCCGCCCACCGTCCAACAAGGGCACCATGGCACAAAGACGTGAATAGATGCGGAATCCCACGGGCGGGAAACTGTCATCATGAAAAGTAATGTAGAAATCGGTACGGTCGTCTGTCCGGGCTTCCATATCATAAATCTTCAGTGCGTCGAGGAAACCTTCTACCCCTTCGGGTGCCTCCACCTCTTCGTTCCGATCCCGTTTCAGCGCATCGAGAATCATGGATGCCACTGTGCCGAAGTCTTCACGCGGAAAACGTTCGTCCATCTGTTCCCCTTCTACATGGATGTCGGTCTCTTCCATCGTATAACGACGCTCTCCGTCATGCTCCTGCCGCGTCACCCGAAAAATAGGCAACACACGGCCGGAAGATAGCCCCTCCTCGTTACCCAAGACTACCTCCCCCTGAGCCAACAAGTTGAAAAACACATATAATTCGTTCCATTCCCTACGCGTAGCTGTCAACATATCCATTTCATTTTAAAATACAGGCAAAAGTACGAAATAATATGGGATTTTCCCCTACCTTTGCAGACAAAAACAACGCTTACAATGATAACTCTGAAAGAACTATACCGTATCGGCTACGGACCGTCGAGCAGTCATACCATGGCTCCGCGCAAAGCCGCCACCCTCTTTTTGGAACGCAACTCGAAGGCCATACGTTTCGAAGTAACCCTTTACGGCAGTCTGGCCGCTACGGGAAAAGGACACATGACGGACAAAGCGATTCTCGACGTATTGGACGAACCACGGACTACTATCACCTGGAAGCCGAAAACTTTCCTTCCCTACCATCCGAACGGTATGAAGTTCCAAGGATTCGACCCAGAAGGGCACATCACGGAAGATTGGACCGTGTTCAGCATCGGTGGAGGAGCACTGGGTGAAGAGGGAAAACAAAACCTGACGTTTGAAGAAATATACCCGATGAACTCTGCCACAGAAATCCTGGCCTGGTGCATGCACACCGGAAAAAGTTATTGGGAATACGTGGAGGAATGCGAGGGAAAAGACATCTGGGATTATCTGGAAGAAGTATGGAACACCATGCAACAGGCCGTACGGAACGGACTGGAACACGAAGGCGTGTTGCCCGGCCCATTGGGATTGAGAAGGAAGGCTACGTCTTATTATGTCCGTGCCGACGGCTACCAACATTCCATGCGTACCCGCGGACTGCTTTTCGCATACGCCCTTGCCGTGAGCGAAGAGAATGCCGGAGGCGGAAAAATAGTCACAGCCCCCACCTGCGGCTCGTGCGGAGTGCTGCCGTCTGTGTTATACCACCTCTCCGTATCTCGGCACATCAGCGACCAACGTATCCTCAAGGCTTTAGCCACTGCCGGCCTGTTTGGCAACATCGTAAAAAACAATGCTTCCATATCGGGTGCCGAAGTAGGATGTCAGGGCGAAGTGGGCGTAGCTTGTGCCATGGCGGCTGCGGCCGCAGCCCAGTTGTTCGGAGGCACACCGGCACAAATCGAATATGCAGCCGAAATGGGATTGGAACACCATTTGGGACTGACCTGCGACCCCGTTTGCGGTTTGGTGCAAATCCCCTGCATCGAGCGCAATGCCTATGCCGCCGCCCGTGCCATGGATGCCAATTCGTATGCCATGCTGACTGACGGGGCACACCAAGTGTCGTTCGACAAAGTGGTAGAAGTTATGAAAAAAACCGGCCATGACCTCCCGTCCTTATATAAAGAAACAGGAGAAGGAGGACTGGCCGAAGATTACAAACGGATGTGGGACACGTTGCATACCCGCTAACGGGCACCACGCAACGTATCCAACAAACCGGCACAGGCATCTTCCAGTATGTCGAGCACATTCTCGAATCCGCTGTCGCCTCCATAGTAAGGGTCGGGCACATGGTCTACTACTTTCAGCCGACAATAGTCCGTCATGCGCACGACTTTCTTTTCTTCTTCCAATCCGGGTGCCAAAGACTTCAACTTACTGATATTACGGTCGTCCATTCCTACGATCCAATCGAAATCAAAGAAATCATCATACCGCACCGGGCGCGAGAGATGGGTGATATGATACCCCCGGCGGGCAGCGTGTGCCCGCATACGGGCATCGGCGGGTTCTCCTTCATGATAGTCTATCAAACCGGCGGAATCCAAGAAGAACTCATTCTCCAAACCGGCATCACTCACCAACTTCCGCATGACTTCTTCGGCAGCCGGAGACCGGCAGATATTTCCGAGGCAAACGAATAAAATCCTTTCCATCGCTATCTAAAATCAAATCCTTTCCACCGGGCTGTCACCAAGAAAGAGTGTATGAGCCACGCCCCGTACCATAAAGTTGACTGGCAGCCGTAGTCGTAATACTACCGTAAAGGCCTGATTGTCCGCTATTGGAGCCACTCGGTGCCGATTGCGGAGCCGTAGCCGAATAACTATACTGGACGCTGAAATTTATTTTAGCCATCCTGCTGCGAAAATCGTCCGGAAGCCGGATACCGATGTATGGGTTGGATTTATCTGCGTCATACACCACATTATAATCTTTTGTGAAAGTCGTATCCGTACATTCCACACTCCAATGGTATTCAGCCTTATACAACAAATCTCCCAAACTTTGCTGTACTGCAGTAATCGTGACCGAGTCCCCTGCATTCCAAACCGTAGGCTCAATACGGAAACCGGCAAATGACGGCAAAGTACAAATATGCTTGTCTTCTTCACAAGCAACAAAGGCCATGGCCACCGCACCCAAGCATGCCAGACGCATCAAAGATTTCATTTCCATTCGTCTCTTTATCTTTATAATGTTTTTAATTCCTTATATAAACGCTGCACCGGCAGCCCCATGACATTAAAATAAGAACCGCTGAGGGAAGATACTCCCACATAGCCTATCCACTCCTGAATGCCGTATGCCCCGGCTTTATCCATCGGACGGTAGTGCGCCACATAATACTCTATTTCTTCATCCGACAACTCGTCGAAAGTCACTTCACTGACCGTCGCAAAAGTCTTTTTCTTACCAACCGTTACCAATGTCACCCCGGTAATTACCTGATGCGTACGTCCAGACAGGCGGCGCAACATGTCCTTGGCTTCGGCCTCGTCTTTCGGCTTGCCCAAAACCTTCCCGTCCGTCCAGACTATCGTGTCAGCCGTGATAATCAACTCGTCCGGCTGCATAATGGCTTCATACGCTTCCGCTTTCTTGCGGGAAATGTACTGCGGGATTTCTTCCCCCGACAACCCGTCCGGATAAGACTCGTCGATGCCTGGCAACACTCTCACTTCATAATCCACATCCAACCCCGCCAAAAGCTCTTTACGGCGCGGGGAATTGCTGGCCAAGACCAGACGGTATTTCTTCAAGTTCTCCAACATATTCTCCATTGTTTTACTACCAACCAAAAGCCTTTTCATCCTTCAGCCATAATCCTTGCGCCTTCAATACCTGTTCTATCACGTCGCGCCCGCATCCATATCCTCCTTTCAAATGGGAGATATAAACCGCCAAAGCCTTGATTTCCGGAGCTGCGTCGACCGGCGCACAAGGACAGCCGCAACGCTGCATGACTTCATAATCGGGGATATCATCACCCATGTAAAGCACTTCCTCGTCCCGCAATCCATAACGTTCCAAAAAGGCTTCGTACGTCTTTATCTTCACGGCACATCCCAAATGCACGTCCGGAATGCCCAGTCCCTCATACCGTTTACGCACCGATTCGGTACGCCCGCCGGTGATAATGGCCACATGCAAGCCCGACTTGACAGCCAACTGCAAGGCATACCCGTCTTTAATATTGACCGAACGCATCGGCTCCCCTCCGGGATGCAAGGTGATGGTCTCGGCACTCAGCACGCCGTCCACGTCGAAAACCAACGCCTTTATCTTTTTTAATTCGTAATTAATCATTTATTTCCTTCCTTTTCGCTTCATTCCTCAAGGCCAGAGCATGGATGCTCCGGCTCATCATTTCATAGATTGCTTTCCATTCAGGCTCTCCATCGAGCATGGCACATTGACGTTCTATCACATTCCGGTCATAGCGCACGGCCGGCCCCGTTTGCGCCTCCACGGGCGGAAGACGATGTACCTTCCGCGCCGTCTCGTCTATCAAAGGCCACATCACATCGAACGGTATGCCATCCCTACCCAATACATCCGCAGCCAAAGCATAACAATGATTCACAAAATTGCAAGCAAATACCGCTGCCAGATGGAGACGGCGGCGTTTCTCCGTACTCATCTCCTCCACCCTGTCCGAAACAGAACGTGCCAACTGCTCCGTCTGTACGAGCACATCGGAGGCGGACGCTTCCACAAAGACCGGAATCTCCTTGAAATCCACCGGGCAATCTTTAGAAAACGTCTGCATGGGATATAACACGCCATAACGCCGGACATGTCCACGGAAAACATCCATCGGCATGCTCCCGGCCGTATGCAGGCACAAGGCATCTCCTATCCGGGGAGCGATACGGGACACCAAGCCCTCTAACACTCCATCTTTCACGGAGAAGATATACACATCCGCACCCGGCACCACGGCATCAAGGTCATCCGTCGCCGGACATCCCAAACGTACGGCCAAAGCTTCAGCGGAAGCCATCGTACGGCTGAAGACCTGCAACGTTTCATGGCCTGCACCGTGCAGAGCCAGTCCCAACCGCGTAGCCAAATTTCCGGCACCAATCCAGACAATTTTCATTCTTCCGGCGCGTCAAAGGTATTGATATGCACTTTTTCCCACTGCAACCGGTCTTCATTGAACGGCTTGCGTTCCATTCCCTTATGGCCCACAGCCACGATGGAAAGAACCCTTAGATGCGCCGGAACATGCAGAATGGCCCGCACCATCTCCTCAGCCGGTTTTCCATCCGCCATTGTACGGTTCCGGATTTGTACCCAACAAGCACCCAGACCCAAATCCTCAGCCTGCAACAGCATCATGGTCGTAGCCACCGAAGCGTCTTCCACCCACACGTCGCTCTGCGTCGGATCGGCCAAGACGACCACCGCCAAGGGAGCACCTTCTATCAGTTCGGCTCCGTGCTCCTTGCAATGCGCCAATTGTTGCAACAATTCCTTATTGTCCACGACCACGAACTCCCAAGGACGCACTCCCTTGGAAGAAGGGGATATCAACGCCGCACGTAACAAAGCCACCACCTCGTCTTGGGTCAACTCTTCTTCCGTAAACTTCCGCATGCTACGACGGATGCGAATCAGCTCGCTAAACTTTTCCATTTCCTTATCCTATATTTATTATCATGTCACTGCGCAAAGATACATGATTTCCCTATTACGGAGAAAAGAAATCCGGACGGAATCGACAGTTTCACCAAATAAATCGACGGTTCTTTATACAAAAAAGCGTATTTTTGCGTTATTTAAAAAGTGTAAGTAGACAGACAACGAAGTGAAGACAAGACTTTTCAAATCCATATCCTGCCTTTTCCTGCTGGCCCTTATGGCCTTGCGCGTGGCCGCCCAAGACAAAGTAAAACTGTCGGGAAGGGTCATCGACGATGAACAAAACCCGGTGCTTTTTGCCGTAGTAAAAGTAGACGGCCAGGCGGCAGGTACTACCACAGACCTGCAAGGGCGTTACCAACTGGAATTCTCCACTGCCGATACCGTGACCGTGTCGTTCAGCATGATAGGTTACGTAACCAAGAAAAAAACACTGGTCCGTCCCAAAGGTAGTTTACGGCTCAACATCACCATGCAAACCCAAAGTATCGACATGGGTGAAGTAACGGTAAAGGAAGTACGGCGGCAAATGAATTCCACCCAACACTTGAATGCCGAAAACCTGAAACGGCTGCCCTCCACCACAGGAAATGCCGTAGAGGAACTGGTGGCCACACAAGCGGGAGTCAGCACACACAATGAGTTGAGTTCGCAATACAACGTAAGAGGCGGGAGTTTCGATGAAAACAGTGTATATATCAATGGAGTGGAAGTATACCGCCCCTTACTTATCAGTTCCGGACAACAGGAAGGACTGAGCGTCATCAACAGTGACATGGTGGAAAACATCAACTTCTCGGCCGGAGGTTTCGATGCCAAATACGGGGATAAGATGTCGTCTGTTTTGGACATCACCTATAAGAAGCCCAAGAAATTCGAGACTTCAGTTTCGGCCAGCCTTTTAGGGGCCGGCCTCTATGTAGGTTACGCCAAAAAGAACTTCAGTATGACACACGGCGTGCGTTATAAGACTAACCAATATATGTTGGGGTCGTTGGAAACCAAAGGAGAATACAACCCGCGTTTCCTCGACTACCAGACCTATATCAGTTGGTCGCCCAACCGGAAATGGAGCCTGGACTTCATCGGGAACATCTCCCAGAACCAATATGACTTCCTGCCGACGAACCGACAGACCAATTTCGGCACGATGCAGGATGTCAAGTCGTTCCGCGTATATTTTGACGGCAAGGAAGAAGACCTCTTCCGTACGCTGTTCGGCACATTGAGCCTGTCGCACAGCTTCACCGACCGCACGAAGCTTTCCCTTTTGGCTTCGGCATTCGCCACCAAGGAAAGGGAAACATACGACATCCAAGGGCAATACTGGCTCGACGAGACCAACACGACCGAACAATTAGGCGTAGGCACCTACATGGAACATGCCCGCAACTACTTAGATGCCAACATGAAGAGCCTGAAGGTCTTGTTCTCCCACAAACCGAAGGGGCACGACATACAGGCCGGACTCACATGGAAGCACGAAATCATCAAAGAGAACTCACGCGAATGGGAGATGCGCGACTCTGCCGGATATTCCATCCCCCACACGGGCAACCGTCTGGATCTGATTTACAACCTGAAATCCTCCAACCGCATCAGCAGCGACCGCCTCGAACTTTTCGGTCAGGACACTTGGCGGTTTACTAACAGACACGGCATATTTTCCCTTAATTACGGGGCACGGTTAAGCTATTGGAGCTGGAACAAGGAATGGCTGTTCAGTCCGCGTGTTTCGCTCGGCATTATCCCGTCTTTCAACGAAGATTTCACATTCCGCATTGCCACGGGACTGTATTACCAGGCTCCTTTCTACAAGGAACTACGAGACACCGTGACAACCGGAGTCTCCACAAAAGTACACCTGAACCGAGACATCAAGTCGCAACGTTCGTTCCAAGTCGTATTAGGGGGAGACTACAAGTTCAAGCTCATGAACCGTCCTTTCAAATTCACCACGGAAGTCTATTACAAGGCATTGAGCAACCTGATACCCTACAATGTGGACAACGTGAAAATCGTATATTACGGGGGCAACATCGCTTCGGGATATACCACTGGCATCGACTTCAAAATCTTCGGGGAGTTCGTGGAAGGTACGGATTCCTGGATCAGCTTCAGCCTGATGAAAGCCCAGCAGAAAGTGGACGGCAAGAGTTTCCCGCAAGCCACCGACCAACGCTATAACCTGAACTTCTTCTTCAGCGACTTCTTCCCCGGTACGACGCGATGGAAGATGACACTGAAAGCCAGCATTGCCGACGGACTTCCTTTCGGTCCTCCCCACACGGGATTGGAACGCATGGTATTCCGCGCCCCGGCCTACAAACGCGTGGACATCGGAATGAGCTACCGGTTGTTGGACAACGAAGACGGGCGCAACCAAAAGAAATTCATCCGCTACCTGCGCAACGTATGGTTAGGCGTGGACTGCTTCAACCTGTTCGACATCAGCAACGTAAGCTCATACTATTGGGTGACGGACGTGACCAACCAACAATACGCCGTGCCCAACTACCTGACCGGACGGCAAATCAACGCACGTATACTGATTGAATTGTAACCACCGGAACGGCTACTGCCAAAAAAACATGAATTTATTTCCTGTTTCACCGCAAAATGCGTACTTTTGCAAGTCAGTAAACGCACAATAACGTGCAAACAACTAAAATTTATATGTCATGAAGATATCACATATCGAACATTTGGGTATCGCAGTGGAAAGCATCGAAGCCGCACTGCCTTATTATGAAAACGTATTGGGACTGAAGTGCTACGCTGTGGAAGAGGTAGCCGACCAAAAGGTAAAGACAGCCTTCCTGAAAGTGGGCGAAGTAAAAATCGAACTCCTCGAACCTACAAGCCCGGACAGCGCCATCGCCAAGTTCCTGGAAAAAGGCGGACGCGGCGTGCATCATGTGGCTTTCTGTGTGGAAGACGGTGTGGCCAACGCCTTGGCTGAATGTGAGGAAAAAGGCATCCGTCTGATTGACAAGGCACCGCGTCTCGGAGCGGAAAAACTGCAAATCGCATTTCTGCATCCGAAAACGACATGCGGCGTATTGACCGAACTTTGTGAACATTAACACAACTCCAAGTGAAATTCAATCCAATCATTGAACTTCATATAAAGGCTCGTCCTTGAACCTGATACCACCAACGGAACCGCTTTCTATGAAAGTCTTCCGTTGGTGGCTTGTTTTTTTAGGGATAGGGAAATTCAAAGCCTTCTTTTTGAAACAGAAAATAAAACAGATTATGAGTGTCCAAACAGAAAAAATCAAGGAATTAGTAGAATTGCGCGCCAAAGCACGCATGGGAGGCGGCGAGAAAGCCATCGAAAAACAGCATGCCAAAGGCAAGTACACGGCTCGCGAACGCATCGACATGCTGCTCGACCCGGGCAGCTTCGAGGAAATGGATATGTTCAAACTGCACCGCTGTACGAACTTCGGCATGGAAAAGAAACAGTACTTGGGCGACGGCGTGGTGACCGGTAGCGGCACGATAGACGGCCGGTTGGTTTATGTCTTCGCACAGGACTTCACCGTCAACGGCGGTTCGCTGTCGGAAACGATGGCTGAAAAAATCTGTAAGGTCATGGACCAGGCCATGAAAATGGGCGCACCCTGCATCGGCCTGAACGATTCCGGCGGCGCACGTATCCAGGAAGGCATCAACGCTTTGGGCGGGTTTGCCGAGATATTCCAACGTAACATCATGGCTTCGGGCGTGATACCTCAGATTTCGGGTATCTTCGGCCCCTGTGCCGGCGGTGCGGTCTATTCTCCCGCCCTGACGGACTTCACGCTGATGATGGAGGGCACTTCTTATATGTTCCTCACCGGTCCGAAAGTGGTGAAGACAGTGACGGGCGAAGACGTGTCGCAAGAAGACTTGGGCGGCGCAAGCGTGCACTCCACCAAGTCCGGAGTGACGCATTTCACAGCCCAGATGGAAGAAGAGGGCTTGGCCACCATCCGCACGCTGTTGAGCTACATCCCGCAGAACAACATGGAGGAAGCTCCGCGCATGGAATGCACAGACCCTATCGACCGTATGGAAGACGCGCTGAACGAAATCATTCCGGACAACCCGAACAAAGCATACGACATGTACGAAGTTATCGGGGCTATCGTGGACAATGGCGAGTTTTTCGAGATTCAAAAAGACTATGCCCGCAACATCATCGTAGGCTTTGCCCGCTTCAACGGCCAGAGCGTGGGTATCGTGGCCAACCAACCGAACTGCTATGCAGGCGTGCTCGACTGCAATGCCAGCCGCAAGGGCGCACGTTTCGTACGTTTCTGCGATGCCTTCAACATACCTTTGGTCACGTTGGTAGACGTGCCGGGCTTCTTGCCGGGGACGGGACAAGAGTACAATGCCGTCATCCTGCACGGTGCCAAGCTGCTGTATGCTTACGGCGAAGCCACCGTACCCAAAGTGACGGTAACCTTGCGCAAGAGCTACGGCGGTTCGCACATCGTCATGAGCTGCAAACAGTTGCGCGGCGACTTGAACTACGCTTGGCCGTCGGCCGAGATTGCCGTGATGGGAGCAGAAGGTGCCGTAGCCGTGCTTTATGCCAAAGGCGCGAAAGAAGCTGAGGACCCGAAAGCTTTCTTGGCCGAAAAAGAAGCCGAATACAACAAGCTCTTCACCAACCCGTACCAGGCTGCCAAATACGGTTATATCGACGATGTCATCGAACCGCGCAATACACGCTTCCGTGTCATCCGCGCCTTGGCCCAGTTGAAAACCAAGAGCTTGACCAATCCGGCCAAGAAGCATGGCAATATTCCTCTGTAATCCCTTTCAAAACGAAATTGTCATGGAACAGAAACAGAATGAAGTGTACGCGGCCATCACACTGGCCCTGCACGAATACCAGGGCTACACGATGCATGTGCCGGAAAGCGGTATCCTGACTTTGGGAAATGCAGATACTGAGTGGAACTCCAAACTTCGTACGCAACGCCAGTTGCCTGAGCACAAATTTTAAAGCAAACAATAGCAAATGAAGACATACAAATATAACATCAACGGCAACGATTATGAAGTGGCCGTGGAAGGAATCGAGAACTATGTGGCCACCGTTACGGTGAACGGCGAAAGCTACACGGTGAAGATGCCGGAACCGGAAAAGCCGGCACATCATCCCGTAGTAGTGAAACCCGCCGGAGTGCCCGCCGTAATTGACAAACCCAAGAAGTACGGCGTGAAAGCCCCGCTTCCGGGTGTGATAGTAGACGTGAAGGTGAAACCGGGCGACGAAATCAAGCGCGGCGACACGGTGGTTATCCTGGATGCCATGAAGATGGAAAACAACATCACGTCCGACCGTGCCGGACGGGTCTCGGAAATCTGTGTCACGCCAGGCGAATCAGTCATGGAAGGCAAGGACCTGGTGGTGTTGGAATAACCCTCTCCTGCACGCACTTATAGCGAACGGATATGAATATGTTCCACCCCGGAATGCAGCAAGCATTCCGGGGTGGAACTTTTTTGCATCCTCCTTTCCAAACGGAAAATCCCTTCAGAAAGAATAAAAAAAGCATAAATCTTCTCATAAGAACAAGGCATTAGACAATATATCGAATAAGGTTTTAGGGTGTTGATTTTCAACCACCCTGTTTCTTATTCTGTATAAACTCTATTGATTATTCTAAATACTATCTTTATCCCAAATAGCGTGGCATGTTTCCGCTATTTTATAAAGAAACACAAATCCACCTTAATACCTAAAAACAAAATGAGAAAAGCATTATTGGCATTCCATGTGCTATGGATTACGGCTTGCAGCCACGTGAGTGGCCCGAATTTGAGGCTGAATGAACTTGAGTACTTCGAGACCCAAGGTGTCAATGTCCTCGTTTACAGCAACCAATTCACCGGAGGCTTCAACGACGAAAAGAACTCCGGCATCGAACTCATCCACCACGGCGTACGCACTGCACAAGGCGGTGCCATAAGGCTCTCCAACACTCCTGAACAATGGGATTTGGTGCCCACTACCACATCACGGAAAGTAAACGCAGAGGACAATTTGATTGAAGTAGGCCTGCGCTACGAGGATTACGACTTCGATTCGCGTGTCGTGGTCACGGGAAAAGGAAAAGCAGTTGAGATATCCGTCTACCTGGACAAACCCCTACCCCACGAACTGGAGGGCGATGCCGGCTTAAACCTTGAGTTCCTCCCGTCTCAATATTGGGGCAAGGCTTATCTCATGGACGGGCATCCCGACCGTTTCCCACGCTACGCAGTGAGCAACACAGTCTGCCGCCCCAATGCCGAGAAAGTAAAGCAGTTCAAGGGATACAAGACATACGACGACCGTGGGACTGGCCAATTCGTGGAACCCTTGCCCCTATCTTCCGGCCACACCATGATACTCGCACCCGATACCCCCGAACGCATGGTGAAAATCACATCAGCCCCTTGCCTGTACCTCTACGACGGGCGCATGTTGGCACAGAACGGTTGGTTCGTGGTCCGTAGCATCCTGCCCGCCGGCAAGACGGGAAAGGTGCTGACATGGACAGTGGAACCGAACACCGTCGAAGGATGGATAAGAAAACCCAACATCGGTTTCTCCCAAGTGGGCTACTTGCCTTCACAGCCCAAGGAGGCCGTCATCGAATTGGACAAGAACGACAAAGTCATCCCCCAGGCATCCATCTGGCAAGTGAAAGCAGACGGGACGGAAGCCGAAGTATTCAAAGGGAAAACTGCCGTATGGGGGCCTTATTACAAATACAATTACATCAAGTTCGACTTCTCCGAAGTGCAGGAACCGGGAATCTATTACATCCAATACGGCAACGAAAAGACCAACAACTTCACCATAAGCCCAAACGTGTACGACCACATCACGGACGCTACCACCGATGTATGGATTCCCATACACATGAACCACATGACCGTCAACGAAGGTTACCGGGTCTGGCACGGCGAGCCTTTCAAAGAAGGATACCTGCAGGCACCGCCCCACACCGACCATTTCGACATGCACTGGCAGGGAGCTACCACCGACACTCGCTATAAGGCATTAGAACTGATTCCGGGACTGAACGTAGGGGGGTACTTCGATGCCGGTGACTTTGACATCGAAACGGGTGCCAACATCAACGTCGTCCAGAACCTGGTCAGGACATGGGAACTTTTCAAGCCGTTGCGTGACGAAACGTTCGTCAGCGAACAGCAACGCTACGTGGACCTCCATCGTCCGGACAGCATACCAGACATCATCCAGTACATCGAGCACGGGGTGTTGAACCTCTTGGCACAGGCCGAGAACATCGGACACATGTCGCAGACACTCTCCAACTCCGTGTTGGACAACTACCACCATTTAGGAGATGCCGCAAGCATCACCGACGGATTGCACTACGCCCCCCGCCTGGCTCCCTACGAAAAATCGGCTGACGGGAAATCGAGTGGCACACCGGACGACATGTGGGCCTTCACAAGCCGTAACCCACGCATGGACTTCAGGGCGGCCACCATGTTTGCTGCCGCAAGCCGCGCCCTGAAAGGATACAACGACGACTTGTCGGAAAGAACCTTGAAGCAATCCAAAAGACTATTGAAAGAAGCCACGGAACTCATGTCGGAAGAATCACAAAAGGACAAAAGGCAGAATGTCGGCGACGACATGGCCACAAACCTGCAATTATACGCCTCTACCGGTGAAAAACAATACTTGGATACTTCACGCAAGGAATCTGGATGGCACTGGAACACAACTCCAACCGCAACATCATGACGGCCTTGGAAGCCATCCCCTACATGGACGCGTCTTACAAAGAAAAGCTCCGACCTTATGTTAAGAAATACAAAGAAGACCTCGACAGCCAAGACCAGGAGAATCCTTACGGAGTGCCCATCGGTCGGGGGAACTGGGCCGGAAACAGGGGAATTGTCGATTTCGGTATCTCGGCCTGCTTCGCCAACAAATACTTCCCCGACATCATCGACAACAGCTATGCTTTCAAAGTGGCCAACTGGCTTTACGGTTGCCACCCTTACCACAATTATTCTTTCGTGGCCACCGTCGGAGCCACTCGCCCCAAAGCCGTCTTCTATGGCAACAACCGGGCAGATTTCTCCTTCATCCCAGGCAACATGGCTCCCGGCGTACTGTTCCGGCAACCCGACCATTTCGAGAATTACGACGATTGGCCATTCCTCTGGGGGCAGAACGAAGGCACCATCGCCGACAACACAAGCTACGTAATTTTCGGCCATGCTTTCAAGGACCTGCTGCACTGACTCACAACCTTACGGTTCTAATGGAATAAAATGTAAAAAACAAGGAAGATATAATATTTTCCACATTAATACTGGTTTTCAATTACTTATATCAGAAGAATCGTTCTGCGCCAAATAAAAAATCATTTGGCTCAGAACGATTTTCCGTTGTACTGAGAACGATTTTCAAATCTCAGCACAACGGTTTCAGGCTTTCTGCCGTAAACAACATTTACCAACCGGAAGCCTCATCCCATTCAAAAAAGTACCCATTTGCAACGGTCTGAGAACTCCTGTCCACCCCGATGCCCGAAAGCCTCCACTTGGTTCTCCCCGTACTTCAAACCTACCTTCCTCCAGATGCAAACGCTTCCGTCGCGCTCCGGACTGCCGCAATCCTTCCCGTTCACTTTCAGGCGGACGGTTTCGCAATTCGTATATACTTTGACATCCGTCAAAGAATCCCGACGGGCCACGTCCCTCCGGCTGGTGATATGTACCACCGGCTCTTCCGACCATTCCGACTGATAAAAGTAGAAAGCGTCCTTCCGTATCTTACGGTCGTAAGAGACCAAACCTTTGTCATTCATCCCCGGCATATCACCCTCGTTGCGCGACGCACTGGCAAAATCGAACATGTTCCAGACGAAAGAACCCCACGCGAAACCGCAACGCTTGATGGCATCGTAAGTCTGTTCGTGCACCGTGGCCTGCCATTCTTCGGGATGGAACACCCCATCGGCCTTCGGTGTCTTCTTTCCCGTCTGCCAATGGTGCCACACGTTTGCACCGGCTCCATACTCGCTCACGGCGATGCCTTTTCCACCGCCCTTACGGTTCCAACGCTCCAAAGTGGATTTCATTTCCGAAGGCTCCGCCCAATACCAACCGGGATAAGTGTTGAACGCCAAAAGGTCGGGCACGGTGTTTTCCGGCCGTCCCTCCACATTGGAGGCCAATACGGTCAGCCGTCCCGGGTCTTCGCGGTGCGCCACGTCATTGAGTTCCGAAATCAATCCTTCCACCTCGCCCTTGGACAGTTCGTTCGACAGGCTCCAACAGAAAATGGAAGGGTGATTGAAATTCTGCCGGATGAGTTCCGTCAATTCCGTTTTCATGTTCTCCATGAATTCCGGGGTGTCCAAGGCTTTGCCGACCAAAGGAATCTCGGCCCAGACCCACATGCCCTCGCGGTCGCACAGGGTGTAAAACTCGTCCGAATGCGGATAATGTGCTAGCCGGATGCCATTGGCACCAATCTCTTTAATGAGTGACATGTCCTCCCGGTGGTCGGCCGAAGAGATGGCCCACCCCTTGTCCGGACGGTCCTGATGGCGGTTCACTCCTTTTATCTTATAAGGCGTCCCGTTCAGGATGAAACCTTTTTCAGCGTCCACACGGAAAGATCTCAGGCCGACATACTGAGACAAAGTGTCCAACACTTCCTTGCCCCGACTCAGCTCCACAAAGACACGGTACAGGTAAGGTGATTTACGCCCGTCCCACAACATGGGATTGTCCACTTTCAGCCGATTCGTAAAATCGAGCCGTGCCTGTCCTTCTGTGGCTTGGGAGGTTGTGGCCGTCGCCACCAGTTTACCGGCGGCATCAAACACGTCCGCCTTCACGGACAATTCTTTCACCCGTTTCAGTCCGTTGTCCACTTTAGTGACTACCGACAAGTCCGCACGTCGCTCGCTGACCTGTTGGCTGACATATACCCCGGAAGAAGCATAATCCAAAGGCGTGATGCAAGTCTTGGGCAATAGGAGGATCGAGACAGGCCGGTAGATGCCGCCAAAGACGGTGAAGTCCCCCTCCAACGGGGCGATGTCCAACTCCCTACGGTTGGACACGGCAACCTCCAACAGGTTCTCACCGGCATGCACGTAGGGTGTGATTTCAAAACAAAAGGCATTGAAACCTCCCACATGCTCTCCTACCTCCTGTCCGTTGACTTTCACTTCTGCCTTCTGGCTCGCCGCCTCGAAACGCAAAAAGATACGTTTTTTCATCATCGCGGGCGAAATGGACAAGGTATAACGGTACGTGCCGTCGCCCCTGTAATAATCGGATGACGTGCCGTCTTTCGCATTCCACGTGTGAGGCACGTCCACTTGCTCCCATACGTCTTCCGCCTCATCCCTATCCAGACGGAAATCCCATTTCCCATTCAAAAAACTCTGCTGCCTGAGCTGCCCGGCCACAGGAACGGACAGGCACGCGCAAAACATCGCCAAGGCCACGGACCTTACTTTTAATACATTCATCGGTTCTAAAAGGTTAAGTTGTGAATACACGCAAAGATATAAAGGAAGAGGATGCCTTCCCATGCACATATCCTTTATAAATTGGCAGTTTTGCGGCAAAACTTGAAAAATACGGGGAAAATTACGCCTTTTGCCAAAAAACGAACTAACCGAAAACCGGAAATTACCGCCAATGCACTAACTTTGGATAATCATCACTATTATTTATACCAAAACATGAAAAAGACCTACCTTTTAGCCTTGTCCTTGGCTTGCGGACTGGGTGGAAACGGCCTGGCGCAAGAAGCGGACAAGCCCTTGAAAGCTTACATCGTGGCGGACGCACATTTCGACACGCAATGGAACTGGGACGTGCAAACTTCTATCAACGAATACGTGAAAAATACTTTGGAACGCAATCTCTCCTTGCTAGAACGCTATCCCGATTACCTTTTCAACTTTGAAGGCGGAATCAAGTACGCATGGATGAAAGAGTACTATCCCGACCTGTACGAGAAGATGAAAAACTATGTCCGCGAAGGGCGTTGGAACGTCTGCGGCAGCAGTTGGGACGCAGCAGACGTACTGGTGCCTTCCTCCGAATCGGTCATCCGCAACATCTTGTTGGGACAAACTTTCTACCGCGAGGAACTCGGTACGGAAGGGACGGACATCTTCCTGCCCGACTGTTTCGGCTTCGGATGGACATTGCCTTCGCTCGCCGCACATTGCGGGCTGATAGGTTTCTCCTCGCAAAAGTTAGGATGGCGAAACCATCCATTTTACGGCAATGAGAAAATTCCCTTCAATATCGGGCTTTGGCAGGGCATCGACGGCAAACGGCTGATGTTTGCCCACGGATACGACTATACCACACGGTGGCCGGACGAGGACTTGTCGGCGAACACGCACCTGAAAGAACTGGCGGAAGCCTCGCCTTTGGGTACGGTCTACCACTACTACGGCACGGGGGACATCGGTGGTTCCCCCACACAAGAATCCGTCCGCGCCGTAGAGAAAGGACTGAAAGGGCAAGGACCGGTAGAAATCATCAATGCCACCAGCGACCGCCTTTATAAGGACTACCTGCCTTACGAAAACCACCCGGAACTCCCAGTGTTCGACGGGGAACTGACGATGGACGTGCACGGCACGGGGTGCTACACCTCGCAGGCGGCCATGAAACTGTACAACCGGCAAAACGAACAGCTCGGCGATGCCGCCGAACGGGCATCGGTAGCTGCCGAATGGTTGGGCCGCACCGACTATCCGGGCCGGGAACTGACCGAGGCATGGCGACGCTTCATCTACCACCAGTTCCACGACGACCTGACGGGCACAAGCATCCCCCGGGCGTATGAATTCTCTTGGAACGACGAGCTGCTCTCGCTCAAACAATTCTCGTCGCTCCTGACCCATGGTGTCAGCGGCGTGTCGGAGATGCTGGACACCCGGACCAAGGGCACGCCGGTGGTGTTCTACAACGCCAACGCCTTCGACACGGACGACTTGGCAGAAATCCACATCCCCATGCCTGCGACGGACAAGCATTACCGCTACGAAGTATATGACGCAGAGGGACACAAAGTGAAATCCCAATTCATCGGGGAGAGGCAAGGACAGGCCTTCCTGCTGACCGAAGCCCGGGTCCCGGCCAACGGTTATGCCGTCTATGACGTGAGAATCTCATCCTCCAAACAGCAACAAAACCATCCGGCATCCTCCCTTGATGGCCACTGCGTGGAAAACAGCATCTACCGCATCACATTCGACACGAACGGCGACATCGTGTCACTTATGGACAAACGCCACGGAAAAGAAATCGTGAAGGAGGGGAAAGCCATCCGCCTGGCCTTGTTCACCAACAATCCGTCGCACAGCTGGCCGGCATGGGAAATCCTGAAAGAGACCCTCGACCGCACACCGCAGTCCATCACGGAAGACGTGGAAATATCCCTAACCGAGGACGGCGCACTGCGCAAAACGGTGTGTATCGAAAAGCGGCACGGCCGGTCCGTCTTCAGGCAGTATGTCCGCCTGTACGAAGGCAGCCGCGCCGGACGCATCGACTTTTACAACGAAGTGGACTGGCAGACTGAAAATGCGCTACTGAAAGCCGAGTTCCCCCTGAACGTGGAGAACGAAAAAGCCACATACGACTTGGGACTGGGCAGCATCCAACGCGGCAACAACGTACAGACCGCCTACGAGGTGTATGCCCACCAATGGGCAGACCTGACCGCCGACAACGGCAGTTACGGGGTATCCATCCTCAACGATTGCAAATACGGATGGGACAAGCCGGACAACCATACCCTACGGCTGACCCTGCTCCACACCCCGTCGGTAGGCGGAAGTTTTACCTATCAGGCACAACAAGACTTGGGACACCATGTCTTCACTTACAGCCTGACCGGACATGCCGGCACACTGGACAAAGCGTCCACCTGCATGCAAGCCGCCACGCTGAACCAACCGCTGAAGGCTTTCACCGTCACGAAACATAAAGGGGCATTGGGCAGGACTTTCTCTTTCCTCCGTTCCGACAACGACAAAGTCCTCATCAAGGCGTTGAAAAAAGCCGAGATGTCCGACGAATACGTGGTGCGACTCTACGAAACGGAAGGCAAATCCGCCCAAAAGGCCACGCTCACCTTCGCGGGCGACATCGAATCGGCCTGCGAGGCCGACGGTACGGAAAAGCGCATCGGCGACGCGACTTTCCAAGGCAACACCCTGACCGTGGAAATTCCGCCTTACAGCCTCAAGACCTTCAAGGTCAGACTGAAAAAAGTTTATCCGGAAACGAAGGCGCAATATGCTTTCCTTCCGCTCGACTTCGACCGTAAATGTATCAGTTGGAACGGCTTCGGCCATGAGGCAGACTTCGAGTCGGGCTACAGCTATGCCGCCGAACTGCTGCCGGATTCCGTCTTGGTATCCAACGGCATACCTTTCCGCTTGGGAGAAAAAGAAGTCAAGAACGGCATGACTTGCAAGGGGGACACCCTCAGACTCCCGACCGGAAAACCCTACAACCGCCTGTATCTTTTAGCTGCCTCCACCGATGCGGACCACACCGTGATGTTCACCGTAGGCAATCGTGAAACCCAAGCCTTCATCCCCTATTACAGCGGATTCATCGGACAATGGGGGCACACCGGCCACACGGAAGGCTACCTTAAACCGGCAGAAGTGGCCTATGTGGGCACACACCGCCATACGGACAAAGGAGACGAAGCATACGAATTCACCTATTTATTCAGAATCGGACTGGATGTGCCGGAAGGAGTACAAAGCATCCGTCTCCCTGACAACGAGAAAGTCGTCCTGTTTGCCGCCACGTTAGCGGAGGAGGCCACACCGGACGCACAACCGGCCTGCCCGCTGTTCCGCACCGCCCTCGCGAAAAGCGCCACAGCCGGCACGGCACCGAAGAACCTGCTGAAAGGCGCACGGGTCATCGGCTGTTCCGGAGAAGTCAACGCATCGGAAAAAGCGGCCTGCGCCATCGACGGCGACCTCGGCACCAAGTGGTGCGACACGGAAGCCGCCCCCAATTACGTGGATTTCGACTTGGGCAGCCCCCAACAGATGAAAGGTTGGAAAGTGGTCAGTGCCGGGCACGAGAACCATGACTACATCACCCGCTCTTGCTTCCTGCAAGGACGAAATGCCCCGGACGAAAAATGGCATACCATAGATATTATGGACGACAACAGCCGGAATGTGTTCACCCATACGTTCCCCACCGTCTCCTACCGTTATCTGAGGTTGCTCGTCACCCGTCCGACAAAGGAGCAGACAAGGGGAGCCGCCCGGATTTATGAACTGGAAGTCTATTAAAAAGAAGGGCAAGCGGCTTGTCCGCACATCCTCTTATACAGAAAAACTCCTGAAACGTAGTCGGTTTCGGGAGTTTTTTTTAGCTTTGCAAACAGAACTGACGACCAAGGCTTGCCTCATGAAACAAAATACATCCTTCAAAATCGCCTGCGGATACTTTTTATTGATTTGTCTCCTGTTGGGTTCCATCTATTATATTTACCACCAAACCTCCTCACTGGCCCGGATGTCCGGCAATGAACAGACGTTGGCAGAACGCCGGAAAGTGACCCACCAACTCGTCAGCCAACTTTATGAAACGGAAAACATCGGCCAGGCCGTCCATTTCGGCCGTTGGGAGGCATACCGCAAATACGTGCAATCCATGTCAAACGTACAACAGACCATATCTGCATTGGACACTTTATTCACCGATTCCCTGCAAAAGGCCCGGCTAGACACACTGTCTTCCTTGCTGACCGGCAAACAGGAAAACATGAAACGGTTGGTATTGACTTTGGAGAACAACTCCGCCCCGCAGATTTACCAACACCAAATCAGCCTACTTGTCAAAAGCCAGGACACCGTCATCCAAAAGCCGCATATTACCCGGCAAATCATACAGAAAGACAAATCCTACACGGTGAAAGAACCGAAAAAGAATTTCTTCCAACGGTTGGCTTCCGCTTTCCATAAACCAGAAGCGGACACTACCGCCGTGAAACAAACCGTGCAAATCTTGGAAACGGACACCATCCATCAAGAATTCAACGCAAGAGACACCCTTGCACATATCCTGGACAGCATAGAAAGCAGCATGAAACAATATAACACCCGACGGCGACAACGCATCAACGCACAAGCGGAACGGCTTTGGTACACGAGCCTCGAACTCAACAACCGCGTCACGCAACTCCTGGAAAGCATCGAGAAGGAAGAACAGCAACGGTTGGAAGAAGAAAGCCGGAAAGCCTATATGGTGCGGAAACAGGCAGCCCTCACGACCGGACTCATCGCCACGGCTGCCATCCTTTTAGCCATTGTCTTTTTCGTCATCGTATGGCGTGACATCACCAAAAGCAACCATTACCGCCACGAGTTGGAAAAATCCAAGAAAAGAGCCGAAGACCTCTTGGTTTCCCGCGAGAAATTGATGCTGACCGTGACACATGACATCAAGGCACCGGTAGGTTCCATCATGGGGTACACGGAACTCCTGGTCCCCTACGTCCGGGAAAACCGCCCCAAAAACTATTTGGACAATATCCGCAGCTCGTCCGAACATCTGCTCAGCCTCGTCGGTTCTTTGTTGGACTATCACAAACTGGAAGCCCATAAAATGGATTTGCACCCAGTCAGCTTCAGTCCGGACGAACTCTTACGCACCATAGCCCAAAGCTTCTTGCCCATGGCGGAGAAAAAAGGATTGGCACTGCAATTCGAGACCTCTCCCGAAACCCGACGGACCTATACCGGCGATGCTTTCCGCATCCGGCAGATTACGGACAACCTGTTAAGCAATGCCCTGAAATTCACACGGCAGGGGCATATCCTCCTTCGCGCCAAAATGCACGGCCGCCTGCTTTGCATCACCGTACGCGATACAGGATGCGGAATGACTGCGGAAGAACAACAAATGATTTTCAAGGAATTTACCCGCCTGAGCAGTGCACAAGGGGAAGAAGGGGTTGGTTTGGGACTATCCATCACGCTGAAACTTGTACAACTCCTTCAAGGAGAAATCCATTTGGAAAGTACTCTCGGAAAAGGCAGTTCCTTCTTTGTCACACTCCCCTTGCAACTCACCCACAAAAAACAGGTTCCTGTCGCAGAAGCCCCTGCCACCCTTGAATCCGTAGAGCGTCCTCTTCATATATTGCTGATTGACGACGACCGTATCCAAATGCAGCTGACCCAAGCGATGTTGCAGCAAATACAACCGGAAAAAGCGGATTGGGAGATTGTTTCCTGCCGAACGCCGGAAGAAGTATTCCACCGGGTTGGACAATGCCGTTTCGATTTGTTGTTCACAGACATACAAATGCCGTCCATGAACGGCTTCGAATTATTGAAGAAAGTACGAGCACTGAATCCTCCCGCCCACGCACAACTCCCTGTGGTGGCCATCACGGCACGTAACGACATGCAAGAAGCGTTTTTCAGGGAACACGGGTTCGCCACCTGCCTTTACAAGCCATTTAACCAAAAAGACCTGGCTCAAGCCATCCGGAAGGCACTCGGAGAAGCCTGTCCAGAAGTAAAAGAAGCACTAGGGAAACCCGAAGTTGCGCCATCCCAAACGTCGCCCGCCATCGACCTTGAACCGTTGACTGAATTCGCCGGAGACGACCGGAACGCCGCACAGGAAATCCTGAATACCTTCCTACAAGAAACCCTCCTGCATGCCAAAGCGTTCAAAAAGGCTTACGAACAAAAGGATAAGGCCGAAATATGCAGGATAGCCCATAAATTGCTTCCTACCTTCACCCTTGTGGGCGCTCCCTGCATCAAAGCATTACGGACTTTGGAACAACAACGGGATGAACAGGTATGGGACGACACGGACAACGTCCCGGCACAAGAAGTCATCGAGTCTTTCCACCTCATCGTCCGTGCCCTGAAAGAAAAGAATGGCAGTGGACCTGCACATCAGCATGAATATTAAAACATTTAAAAAGCCGCCCCGCATATACTTTCGTACTGCAAAAGGCATTATCTTTGCGTCAACTTAATCCGATAAAGACCACATGGCAGCCATTCTCATAGTAGAAGACGACTTGACGTTTGCCACCATGCTTAAAACGTGGTTGGGCAAACAAGGATTCCAAACCAGTACAGCCGGAGACTTATCCAAAGCGCACAAGTTATTGGAACATCAGTCGTATGACCTCATCCTGTCGGACCTGAGGTTACCGGAAGGCGACGGCCTTTCCCTGCTTGACTGGATGCAAAAACACGGCCTTGCCGTTCCTTTTATCGTCATGACCAGCTATGCCGATGTCCAGAATGCCGTAAACGCCATGAAACAAGGGGCATGCGACTACATTGCCAAACCAGTGCAACCGGCCATGCTTCTGGACAAGATAAAGGATGCCTTGTCCGCGTCTTCTGCAACCCGCCCCAAAAAAGATACGGCTCCCGAAGAGGTTCAAGCAGGTACCGAATCCCGCCCGGCATTCCTGGAAGGGAAAAGCGAGGCGGCACGCCAACTTTACAATTACGTGGCTTTGGTAGCTCCGACACCGCTTTCGGTACTCATCAACGGTGCCAGCGGTACCGGAAAAGAATATGTGGCCCACCGCATACACCAATTAAGCAAGAGGGCTGATAAACCCTTTGTAGCCATCGACTGCGGAGCCATGCTCAAAGAACTGGCGGCTTCCGAATTTTTCGGCCACGTGAAAGGTTCGTTTACGGGTGCCGTAACCGACAAAACCGGAGCTTTCGTAGAAGCCAACGGCGGCACGCTGTTTCTCGACGAAGTGGGCAACCTGAGCTACGACGTGCAAGTACAGCTCTTGCGGGCCATCCAGGAACGCAAAATACGTCCGGTGGGTTCCAATCAGGAAATAGAAGTGGATGTCCGGCTTGTCTGTGCCACCAACGAGAACTTGCAACAGGCCATCTCCCGTGGAGAATTCCGTGAAGACCTCTACCACCGCCTGAACGAATTCACCCTGCACATGCCTTCCCTGAAAGACCGGGGTGAAGACATCCTTTTATTTGCCAACTTCTTTCTGGACCAAGCCAACAAGGAACTGGAAAGGCATATCGTAGGTTTCGACGCCCCGGCTTCGGAAGCGTTGCTCAATTACGCATGGCCCGGTAATTTACGCGAATTGAAAAACCGGGTGAAACGCGCCACTTTGTTGGCACAAGACCGCCTGATCCATAAGACCGATTTGGGAGAGTTCAATGTCATAAACTGTGGCGAAGAAGAACTCCCTGCAGCAACTCCTTTCGCCTTACACGATAAAAATACCGAGAAAGAACGTATCCTGCAGGCCCTGCAAACGGCACACCACAACAAAGCGCGTGCCGCACGCCTTTTAGGCATAGACCGCAAAACCCTCTACAACAAAATCAAGCTCTACGACATTCCACAATAATAGTGTGGAATTCTTCCCCACTCATCCCCACATTCCACACGTATGCTTTTGAGCCTCATGCTATCTTAAGCGGAAAGAAATCATTTATAATCAATTCCTTACAATCATCTTTCTTTTTCTGGCATACCTCTTGTCCATTAGTTTGGCAGATGACAAGATAAAACAGTCAAACAATTAAATAAAACAGAAAGCATTATGAAAAAGTTATTTGCAACAGCCTTGATGGCTATGAGTATGGGAAGCGTTTTTGCACAGGGTAACATCGTAGCAAACGACACAGTTAAGACAGATACTACAAAGAACTGTCCTGCAAAAGATTGTTCCAAATCATTGGCTGCCCTCATTTCCAACGATACTGTAACCACAGACAGCACCAAAGCCAAATTAACCGCCATGTTGGCGTACGTAGCTATGAATGATACGGTAACCACAGACTCCACAAAATCCGCTCCGGCTGCATTAGTGGCACAGAACGACACAGTTACGACAGACAGCACGAAAGCTCAACCGGCCAAACCGGCAGCTTTAGTAGCCATGATTGAGGAGAAGGATACGACTCAAACCCAAGATGCAAAAACAACTCCTTCCACTTGCGACAAAAAAGCAGGAGAGAAAGCGATCCAAGCATTAAACGCCATGAGAAAAATCACCGCCTAACCACACTGATTTTTCTCATTTTAAAAGAGGAGAACGTGCCCGCGTTCTCCTCTTATTTTTCCTCTTCCCCAGTTTGCTTTTCGGTCAGATACTTCCAGTAACGCACCGGCATGTCTTTCCGGTGCTTACGGGGATTCAAGCGTTCCTTAATACAAATGGCCTTGAAATACGTCCGCCACATCTCCTGATACCACATTTCATCCTCGTCCCGCATCGCTTCGCTCAAGCGTCCGTCCGGCAACCGGAAAACCTCCGCTCCATCTTCAAAAGTAACACGTACGGACTTATGCCCGGCATGATAGTAGCCATACCGGCGACACCGGTCGTAAATCAGCCAACATTCTTCCGAAAAACGGTCACTAAAATGCGGAACGATTAAAGGCAACACGTCATAGTCCGGCTCAATCAGGGCAAAATAAGTCCCATCGGCAGTTTTCTGGAAGCGCACGAATTGCATCATGCGAAGACGTTCACAACGTACCTTACGATAGGTATTCGTCACAAAAAGCACATCCGGATCTGCAAAATTCGTTTCAATGCTTTGCCCGGCCTTCACGGCTTTGCATACATACCGAAACAAAGGTAAGTCCAAATCCGGCAGTTCGGAAAAAAGACTGGTCGTCAGGCAAGCCAATGCAGCGGATGAAAGTTTCCGTTGCAATGCCCGAAACACTCTTCCGGCTTTTTCCTCGTCCGTTATCACCCGATGTACGACCGCAAAAAGAGGAGGCGTATCCTTTTCTCCGATAATCGCCACAGGAAACTGGTGACGGTAGAATGCATCGAACACCGCTGTCAGCAAACCGTCCCACGTACGGTCGTACACGAATACACTATCCTCTGTCATACTCCTCATGCAGGTTCCTCCTTAAACAGCAACGTCAACTGCCCGTCGTTCTGTTTCTTCCGGCTTTTCGACTGCACCAATAAAGAACGGACTCGTTCGGGATAAAGCTCATTCACTCCCTTGGCTTCCAACTCCCCACAGGTTATGAAATACTGGGCACGCTTCATCACGCATCCCATTTTCTTCAAATCAAAACTCGTCAAACGTCCGAAACGTCGCGAACAGACAATCAGACGGGCCGACTTTACCCCAATACCGGGCACCCGTAGAATCCGTTCATACTCCGCACGGTTCACATCCACGGGAAATTGTTCGGGATGCCGAAGAGCCCAAGCCAACTTCGGATCCACCTCCAAATCCAAATCAGGATGCGTTTCATCCACAATCTCTTCCACTTTGAACTGATAGAACCTCATCAACCAATCTGCCTGATATAAACGGTTTTCCCTGACCAACGGTGGCTGTTTCAAGGCCGGAAGGCGAGGGTCGTACGTATTCACTGCCACATAACCGGAATAATACACGCGACGCATGGTAGGCCGACCGTATAATGCGGACGAAAGGTGCAAAATATCCCGGTCGGACTCCCCGGTTGCTCCCACAATCATTTGCGTGCTCTGTCCCGCCGGAACAAAACGGGGAGCATGCCGGTGTTTTTTCCGTTCTTCCGCACTCTCCAGTACACCTTGCTGTATATATCCCATAGGGCGGTAGACGCTCTCATGGTCCTTTTCCGGTGCCAACAATTTAAGCGAAGCTTCATGGGGAATCTCAATGTTCACACTCATACGGTCTGCATACAAACCCGCCTCGTCCACCAACTCACGACTGGCCCCCGGAATAGTTTTCAAATGGATATATCCATTAAAGCGGTGCACCGTACGCAAGTCTTTCACTACACGCACCAAACGTTCCATCGTATAGTCGGGATTCCTCACCACACCGGAACTCAGGAACAATCCCTCGATATAATTCCTTTTGTAGAACTCCATCGTCAGGTCTACCAATTCCGATACGGAGAGTGTGGCACGGGGAATATCATTCGTACGGCGGTTGACACAATAAGCACAATCGTAAATACAATAGTTCGTCAGCATGACTTTCAGCAAGGAGATGCAACGCCCGTCCTCGGCAAAACTATGACAAATGCCTATGCCTCCCACGGTATTCCCCACTCCGCCTTTCACGTTACGCCTCACCGTACCGCTCGAAGAGCAGGACACATCATATTTGGCCGACTCAGCCAATATCTTCAACTTCTTGAGCGTATCGTCTTTCATACCGCAAACCACTTTTGTTTTTGCAAAGATAACCCTTTTCACTAGACTAGGAAAAAGCCGCTCCGGGTTTTCATCCGAAGCGGCTTTGCCGTATCACGTTCAAAAGTGTACCAAAGTATTAATACTCGTTACCCCATATATCGGTAAAACCTTGATTCATATTGGTCCGACCTTCTATTCCATCCTGTGGCGTGTTATCAACTCCTATGGAGCAATTCAACAACAATGAATCTTGAATCTCAAATTCTGCCACTTCGCAAACCGGTTTTATATATATTTTCTTGTTCATATTCCAACTTGTTAATACTATTTTACTACTACTTTTTTACCATTCACAATGTAAATGCCCTGCGGCAAGCCTTGAGTGGCCTCTGATTCGTTGACCTGATGACGGACTTCCACACCGCTAAGTGTGTACACATCTGCCAAACCGCCCTCAGCCATTGTTTCGGAGATACCGGTCGCATCTTCAAATGAAATCAGGCGTTGGTTCACGCCAACTTCCCCACTGTATTCCGGAACCTTATCCATATCAATATAAGCACGGTTTCCCGAAATCTTACAACCCTTACCGCAAAGCTGCACTTTGTTTTGGGCACTAATCAGGTACATGCCCTCAGCCACATCTTGCCCCTCAAAAGAACCGACCAATCCGTTTGCTTCACCAGCTTCAGCTACAGCCTTTCCACTGTATGCCGCTATAAGCTTATCGGAAGTTGCACTGAATATATAAGGAACTCCAGCCTCAAGGGTGGTCACTTGCTCCAATACCATGGACTGCGGCTCTCCGTCCTTCATGACTTTTCCGGCAATGCTGAAGAACTCTGCACCAACCATATCTTCTGCGGCCACGGCATAGGGAAGACAGATAGTACCGTAATCGCCGGAAGCGACATTGCGAACATAACCATCAACGATAGGCATATCTGTTGCAAATTGGTTAGTCGTGCTCGAAAGTGAATATGTTCCGAAAACACTGTTACCACTTGAAACCCCAAGTCCTAATACACGAGCAGAATTTGTAGAAGAGTGCCAATAACCATCACTTTCTTTCTTCCACGTGAATTTCTTTGTATCGACTCCTAAATCAGTACTATTTCCTACGTGGGCTACATACTCTCCCGATACAGTTTGGATAGTACCCTTACTTTCATCTATATAAAATTCAAAATCTACAGTTTCAGAAGTCTTAACGACTTTGTTATTCAAAACATCAACTACATCTGTATCCAACTTTTTATCTGAAATTTTATTGGAAGAAAGCATGGCATAATACACACCATCCTTTTCTGCCACTAAAGCCCTTGCTTCCGGCAATGCAGAAGGATCTACCACATTCACGGTACAAGTTGCAGTCGCACCAGTAAATTCATCATTTTCGGCGACAGAGGCTGTAATCGTTACCGTTCCGGCTTTGTTTCCCGCCTGAACCTTGCCCTCGCTGTCCACTTTGGCTATTTCTTCATCCTCAGAAGAATAAATAACCGGGGATGTAGAATTCGTAGTAGCCTTGATGATTAAGGATTCACCCAAGTTCACAGAATAAGCACCTTGTTCAAAAGCCAAGGTCGCCTGCGTCTTGCCTGCCGTCTTTACGGCAATATCTTCTTGCAAGATTACATTCAGTTGTTTATCAGAGTGAAACAAACCCGGATACCCTGTTACGTCAACCGTGGCCTGCACATCTGCCGTAATGCTTTCATCAGCCGCCCTAAGTGCTATCTTTTCACCGTTTTGCTCGATTTCCCCATTCTTATTGTTAAAGCCTGATGTTACCGTCGCATCAACCACCTTTACACGCATGGATTCATACTGGGCAAAGTTTTGGTTCAATTCAGCCACAGTCACCACCTGTACCGGAATCTCAACGCCTTCGGTCACCTCCACATTGTCAAACTCCCCTCCTTCCACCTTCAATTCATACAGGCCATTGTACAATGCCAATTGGGCTGATACCACACCGTTCAGTTTCGTCCCAACCTTCAAATTGTTTGAGCCAAAAACATACAATCCTGCTGTCTCATCTTGAATATAAGCCTTCCGGGAGTCAGCATACGTCACCACAGCATCTTTCAACTCTACAAAACAAGTTACACCTTCCGCCGTAGCTATACCGCTTTCTTTCAATGCCTTCAAAGAAGTATATGGTTCTAATTTGGTGTAAGTCGCAGTGACTACTTCACTATTGTCCAACCCATCTTTCACGGCAATAGCTTTTAATGTGGTAGTTTCCGTGAGAGTTACGCCTTCTGTTGGAAACTTATCAGAACCTGTAGTAGGCTCTGCTCCATCCTTTGTATAATAAATCGTGGCACCTTCTGTAGGACAAGAAGCTCCGACCGTAAGTTTATCCACAAAGGTAGTTCCATTAGCCGGTGCAAAAACAGGTGCTGCCACTTGAGTTATCTCAACAGGACGGTATACAACTTTCAAATAATTCACATATAAACGAGACTTTTTATCCCTACCCATACAATAAAATGTAACAGACTTCGCATTTAAATTAGAAGCTGCATATGTGGCATTCGCATTTAAACTCTCTGTTTTTGATTTTTCCACACTTTCATTTATTGTATAAGCAATACTTGTAGACATAGAAGAACCGATTTCCGCAGAAACCAACTCAAAGCCGTCAATCACAGATATTGTAATAGAACCTCCACCATTACCTGAAGCATTCTGATACAAACGAATCTCATCGTTATTAATTGCAGGATTACTTGTTCCCCCTCCTTTTGCCGTAGCATAAGAGACCTTAGCATCCCCCCCCAAACTTTTAGAATTCAATTCCGTAAAAACAGACTGTTCTACAGTTACTTCTTGCCCCCAAACACTGCCGGAGACCAACGCGAGAAGTAGTAATGTCAAAATCACCCCCCCCGATTTAACATTTGTAAACTTTTTCATACGCTTAAGTTTTATATGAATAATAAATTGAAAAGTTTTCTCATGTTATGACCTGACAAATATATACAAAAGAAATCAAGTTACCATATAAAAAACAAATTATTATTCATATTTCCCCATAAAAATCAATTCATATTGCAATAAAATGACATCATAACGCCACCAAAATTCTTTCAAACCTACAAAAACATTTTAAAATCAATATATTAACATTATTTTTCAGGAACAAAAGCCTTCGACAAAGATTCACATTCCAAGCCCTATCTCATTATTTCCCGTACTTTTTTGCCCTTTCGGCATGCGGATAAGAAAAAAAGTTGTAACTTTGCCCACCGAACAAGGAAAGATGCCGGAGTGGTCGATCGGGCCGCACTCGAAATGCGGTGAACGGGCAACTGTTCCCAGGGTTCGAATCCCTGTCTTTCCGCCAATACTCCCGACTTCACTATCTCCCCTTGCGGAATGGTAAGGTCGGGCGTTTCGTTTCACCTGACATATAGGGAAAAACAAAATGGGACACGAAAAATCAGAAAGGATACAGACCTCCATCCTGAGCCGGGTGGAGAAGAAAGCTTTAGTGTGGTTAGCCGGACGGCAACCACGTTGGGTCACATCGGACTTCCTCACGTTCGTAGGCGTAATGGGAGCCGTGCTCTTCGCTGTCGGCGGCATGCTAGCACACATCGACCTGCATTACCTGTGGCTCGGCTCACTCGGGCTTGTGGTGAACTGGTACGGTGACAGCCTGGACGGCACGTTGGCACGGGTGCGCCATACCCAACGCCCCATATACGGTTTCTTCATCGACCATACGTTGGATGCGTTAGCCACCTGCCTCTTTTGCCTCGGACTGGGCCTCTCGCCCGTCATGCGGATGGACGTGGCATTGCTCATCATGGGCGGTTATTTGTGCCTCTCCATCTACACCTACATCAGTACCATCATCATCGACGAGTTCCGGCTCACTTACGGCAAATTAGGGCCGACAGAAGTACGCCTTATCCTGATAGCCGTGAACACGCTGTATATCTACGCCCCGTGGCGTGAAACCCATTACGCCATTGGTGGACAGCAATGGAGCGCGTTCGACCTGATTGGTGTGGCCGTGTCGGTTATCCTCTTCACACTTTATGCCACCCAATTTGCTTCGGACCGCCGTAAGTTGGCCGTAAAAGACCCCTTGAAACCTTACCGACCCGAAAGCGAAAAGTGAAACACCCTTAATATAAACCGTTGTGCCCGGACTCCCCTGTAGGAGATCCGGGCACAACGGTTTATACAACCAAGAGGGCACGAGGCACATGCCTTAATCCTTCAACGTGATGCGACATCCGTCCAAACTTTCAATCACCGCCAACGACTCCACGTGAATGCCCTGCGCACGCAAATAATCGCCCCCATGTTGGAAAGCTTTTTCTATGAGGAATCCCATTCCGGCCAATTCGGCACCGGACTGACGCACCAAATCCATCACCCCTTTGGCCGCATTGCCATTGGCCAGAAAATCATCTATGAAAAGCACCTTGTCGCCCGGCTGCAGATAATCCTTACACACGCATACATCATACGTATTGTTTTTGGTAAACGAAAAGACTTTCGTCGCCAACATATTTTCCATCGTGCTCGGTTTCTTCTTCTTGGCAAAGACCACCGGGAGCTCCAAGAGGTAGCCCACCATAATGGCAGGTGCAATGCCGCTGGCCTCTATCGTCAATATCTTGTTGATGTCACGCGAAGCGAAACGGCGCACGAACTCCACGGCCATGGACTTCATCAGTATGGGATCCATCTGATGGTTGATGAAATTGTCCACTTTCAGTATTCCTCCCTCGAAACATTTTCCATCGCGCAAAATGCGCTCCTTGAGTTGTTGCATATTTTTTTCCTCTTTATATCCCGTCTGAATGTTTTTCCTTCCGGCATAGCCGAAACGTGGGACAAAGATAGTATAAAAAAAGTAAAAAATGCGGTTTCCTCCACAGAAAATAATGAGACGGTCAATGCTCCCGGAAGAAATAAAAAACACCCGCCACCCCCATACAGGAGTTTTCCGAAAAACATCCTTCATCTTTCAGATTGTACGATAAAACATTTATAATTAATAGATTACATCCTGAAAGATGTTTCAGGCATCTTTCAGCCATGCTTCATTTCAACCGGCTCAGATTGACGAACCGTTTGGCGCAGAACGAAAAATCGTTTGGCTTAGATTGAAAAATCATTTGGCGCAGAGCTTTTTATCGGTTTCAGCCATGAAAGAAGACTGAAAGATGCCTGAAACATCCTTCATCCTGTAAAGCTTTGTATGACAACATATTTCCTCGCAACCTGAAAGATGAATGATGTTTCCAGGAAAACCCTTGGAAAGGAAATCCCCATCCTCCTACTCCGGTACCGCCACCTTGTCCAAGATATCGGTCAAAGCCGCTATGGCTATTCCATAATTGGTCACAGGCACACCGCAGGCACGCGCCCGCCTCAAACGGTTCAGCACATGGCGGCGCGTAAACATGCACGCCCCGCAATGGATGACCAAATCGTAAGCGGACAAATCCTCCGGGAAGTCGTTACCGGACACGATGTCGATGTGCAAAGCCTCGCCGAACTTACGGCGCAACAAACCAGGAAGCTTCACGCGTCCTATATCTTCATGTTGCGGCACGTGGGTGCAAGCCTCCGCTATCAGTACTCGGGTATCCGGACGCAAAGCGCGCAACGCCTCCGCCCCCTGCAGGAATTGCCGGATGTCCCCCTTCTGACGGGCAAACAAAACGGAAAAAGAAGTCAGCCGCGTTTGCGGCGGGCAAAGGGCCTCCACCGCCGGAAATACTTGCGAGTCCGTGATAATCAAGGACGGGGGCGACGACAAAACGGACAACGTGGCCGACAAACGGTCGGCCGTACAGCACAAAGCCGTACAACGTTTGTCCAACAGATTGCGCAAGGTCTGTACCTGTGGCAGGATTAACCGTCCCTTAGGTGCCTGAATGTCTTGCGGCATGACCAACACCACGGTATCGCCTTCGCCCACCAAGTTTCCAGTCAAATCCTCCACCTCATCCGTACGGCAATACACCTCGGCCATCGCAGACAGCAAACAGTCACGACCTTCTCCCGTACGCGCCGAAACCGACACCACATCCGTTGCCCCCAATGCCGTGCGCCAAGCACCGGCATGGCTTCCACCATCTTCGTCCACCTTATTATATATATACAAAACGGGAATGTCGTCTGCTTGGAAACGTTCCCCCCAAGCCTTTTCCTTCTCTGCCCCGTCCGGCAAACCCGACACGACAATCAAAGCCAAATCTACCCTACGGGCAGCATTGACGGTCTGTTTTACACGCAGTCCGCCCAATTCCCCTTCGTCGTCATAACCGGCCGTGTCAACCAAAACGGAAACCCCGATACCCGGCAGTTCGATATTCTTCAATATCACATCCGTCGTCGTGCCCGGCACATCGGACACTACGGCAACCTCCTGCCCCGTCAGCATATTCACCAACGAAGACTTGCCGCTGTTGCGCCGGCCGAACAATCCGATATGGAAACGGTTGGCGCGTGGAGTTTCTTCTTTCATCATAGCCTATCTTGTCTATATCTTAAAAACGGAAATCACGCCCGCCCTCCTCTATGGCTTTCAAATAGCGACGGGCATTCTCCCGTACCCGTTCGCCGGGAACGGTTTCCAACAAACGGGCAATCATGGCCTCTCCTTTCGCACGGGTGGCAGGCGACGCATAATCATTCAAATACTCTTTCAGGGTCAGCAAAGCATTAGGCAGGCAACAGTTGGCTATCTGCCCTTTCTTCACCAACGACATGAAACGGTCGCCAGTGCGGCCCTCACGGTAGCAGGCCGTACAGAAACTGGGCAGATAACCCAAATCGAGCAGCCAACCCACCACTTCGTCCAACGAACGGCGGTCGGACACGTCGAACTGGGCGGAATTCTCCTCCGCCTCTTCTTCGTGCACATACCCTCCCACACTGGTACGGGAACCACCGCTCAATTGCGACACGCCCAATTCCAAAACCTTCTCACGGCTGGCAGGCGTCTCACGCGTGGACACAATCATTCCCGTATAAGGCACGGCTATACGGAGCACCGCCACAATCTTATGGAAAACCTCGTCCGGCACACAGTTCTTGAAATCCGCCGTGTCTATGTCATCGGCCGGGCACAGGCGCGGCACGCTGATGGTGTGCGGCCCGACCCCGAAACGGGCTTCCAGATGCTCGGCGTGCATCAGCAGGCCGATGAAGTCGTAACGGTAAGTCTCCAACCCGAACAACACGCCGATACCCACGTCATCAATGCCTCCCAACATGGCACGGTCCATGGCCTCGGTGTGATAGGCATAGTCGCTCTTCGGCCCCGTAGGATGGAGTGCCTCATAATTCGTCCGGTTATACGTCTCCTGAAAAAGAATATACGTACCGATGCCCGCGTCCTTCAAGCGGCGGTAGTTCTCCACCGTCGTGGCAGCAATGTTCACATTCACGCGCCGGATGGCTCCGTTCTTATGCTTGATGCCGTAAATCGTACGGATGCTCTCCAACACATATTCGATAGGGTTGTTACGCGGGTCCTCTCCGGTCTCCAAAGCCAACCGCTTGTGTCCCATGTCCTGCAAGGCAATGACTTCCCTGCGGATTTCTTCCTGCGTCAATTTCCGGCGGCGTATCATCTTGTTCTTGGCATGGTACGGGCAATACACGCAACCGTTCACACAGTAATTGGAAAGGTACAACGGAGCGAACATCACGATGCGGTTGCCATAAAAACGCTGCTTGATGTCGCGTGCCAAGGCAAACATCTCTTCCGTCAGGTCCTGCTGCCCAGAAGCCAACAGCACGGCAGCCTCGCGATGGGTAAGCCCTTTGCAAAGGCGTGCTTTCTCCAATATGGACACGATGAGCGGACGGTCATCCTTATGCACCTCGGCGTATGCCATTGTCTCACGTATCTCCGCGTCGGAGATAAACTCTTCGGCGCGTTCCGATTTCACATCATACATTATCTTCATATCTAATCGTTCTAATGCTACTTTCCTACCTCATGTCCCGGACTGTCTCCGCGACCGTATGAAATGTGGTAGCCTATTTTTTTCAAATCCTGTTCCAGACGGTGCAACCCTTCGGCTGCCTCGCTCCCGCCGGACGCTTTATGGTCGTAAATACTGTATCGCCCCCTCACGGCCAAAGGGGACAAGTTAGGCATCACCACGTTTGCCCCTGCCAAGATACCGGCTTCACGCCCGTGCGCGTCCAACGTAGCCAAAGCTGTAGTAGCCGGAATCAATGCGTCCGGAAAGCGCAGCCTCATCAAGGCAATCAGCCGGAGCGTCAAAGACACCGACCCGGCCGGATGACGGGCAAAAGGCGTATGGGCAGCCGGAACGAAAGGTCCCATGCCTATCATCTCCGGTTCCAATTCTTCCAAAAAAGCGATGTCATCCAACAAGCAATCCCATGTCTGACCGGGCGTTCCCACCATCATGCCGGCTCCTGTCTGATACCCCAAAGCTTTCAGCGTCCGCAAGCATTCCCGACGCCGGGCACCGTCCATCTCACGCGGATGCAAACGGGCATAATGCGCCTCATTCCGTGTTTCATGGCGAAGCAGGTAACGACCAGCCCCTGCATCACGCCACCGGCGGTACACCTCCCCGTCACGCTCGCCCACAGACAACGTGATGGCATGCCTGGGAAACTCCATACGGAGCTTGCCTATCAAATCTTCTATCCAATCATCATCTTGTTCCGTGTCTTCTCCGCCCTGCAAGACAAATGTCCCGAAGCCGAGCCGTGCCCCCTCCCGGCAACAATCGAGTATTTGCTCCTGAGACAAACGGTAGCGCGAGGCGAAACGGTTGGAACGGCGTAGCCCGCAATAATAACAGTTGTTACGGCACCACGAAGAGATTTCAACGAGTCCGCGGATGAACACCCCGTTCCCGAAACGCTTCCGGGCCGCCTCTGCCGCAAAGGCACGAAGAGACGCATCCTGCCCGTCGTCCAAACCGGCAAGCAGCAATCTCCAACCTTCCCTGCCGGGACTTTTTCCAACCAAGAGTACATCCAACAGAGCTGAAAAACTGCTTTCTGAAATATTATTGAAACATTCTGCCATAAAATTAACACAAAGATACAAAAGATTGCCTTTTTTTTCGTAGATTTGTCCAATAATCAAAACTAAATAATCCTAAACGATGGCATACAACAACAACATCATGTTCATCCGCTACCAATTATTGGCGCGTTTGGTGAAAATGTGGAAAGAAAACGAGTTATTAGAGAAGATTGACCGGTTGCCCGTAGAATTGCATCCGCGCAAGCAAAAACCGTTGGGCCGCTGTTGCGTATATAAGGAACGTGCGGTGACCAAATACAAGACCATGGCCATGATGGGCTTTGACATGACGGATGAAACCGACGAAACCGAACGGCTGTCCACCTATGCCGCCCGCATGATGGAACGGAAAAGTCCCGACCCGAAGAAAAGCATCCTCAGCGTAATGGACGAGGCGTGCTCTTCGTGTGTGAAAATCAACTACGAGGTGACGAACCTGTGCCGCGGCTGTGCCGCGCGGCCTTGCTACAACAACTGTCCGAAAGATGCCATTCACTACGACAGCGAAGGAAAAGCCTACATCGACCACGAAAAATGTATCAGTTGCGGGCGCTGCCATCAGGTATGCCCTTACCACGCTATCGTGTACATTCCCGTGCCGTGCGAAGAGGCTTGTCCCGTGAAAGCCATTTCCAAAGACGAATACGGCGTAGAGCATATCGACCCGGAAAAATGTATCTATTGCGGCAAATGCCTGAACGCTTGTCCGTTCGGTGCCATATTCGACCAATGTGCCGTATTCGATGTGCTGAACCGCATCAAGGAAGGACGGCAAGTAGTGGCCATGGTGGCCCCCTCCGTACTGGCCCAATTCAAACAACCTGTAGAGAAAGTATTCGGTGCATTGAAAGCCATCGGTTTCAGCGATGTACTCGAAGTGGCATACGGCGCCGAAGAAACCATCCGTCGGGAAGCGGAAGAATTCAAAGAGAAATTAGAAAGCGGGGCTGCGTTCATGACCACCAGTTGCTGTTCGGCTTACGTACAGTTGGCCCAGAAACACATCCCTGAAATCAAGCCTTACGTGTCTTCCACGGGCTCTCCCATGTACTACGTGGCGGAGTATGCGCGTAAGAAACACCCGGAAGCCCTGACGGTGTTCATCGCCCCCTGCGCTTCCAAAAAGGCGGAAGGACGAGAGAATCCCAACGTGGACTTCGTTTGGACATTCCGCGAACTGGATGCCGTCATTGAAGGTATGGAAATAGACATGGCGGCATGCGAGGACTTTACGCCCGAAGAACACGCAGGACACGACGCGCACGGCTTTGCCAAGACCGGCGGTGTGTTCACGGCCGTAAAAAACATGGTAGGTGACCCGGAACTGCAAGGCACACTGATAGCCGACCTGAACAAGAAAAATATTGCCGCATTGAAAGCGTATGCCAAAACAGGCAAATGCCCCACACGCATGATCGAAGTCATGGCTTGCCCCGGAGGTTGTATCAGCGGTCCCTGCGCCTGCAACGAGGGTATGGCCGCCATCCGGCAGTTCGACGCAGAGCTGAAGAAAAAGGAATAGGCACAGAATGCCAATCACAAAAAGAAGAAAGGGCTATCGGAATCCGACAACCCTTTCTTTCTTTTTATCTTCACGGAACTTATTCTATCAATTCTATGGTTTCCGATGCCTTTTGCTGTTGCATCCGGCTGTACTTACGCCAACGCACACCGTTTACCAATTCCGACACACCGTAAAGCATGAAACTTATCCCCAAAAGAATGAACGGGACGGAAGCGGACTCCAACGGATTGAAAAGCACGAACACTCCCAGACCCGTAATCAACAGAATGAAAAACAAGACATACCAACGGAAAGGTATCAAACGGCGTAAACGGAACATATTCCACAATTGGTTGATCCCGGCCACCACCATCAGGAAACCGAAAATATACATCAAATATGTAATGAATAACCCAGGGAAAAAACCAAGAAAGACGCCGAACAACAGGCTGCCCAATCCCACCAAAGGAAACACAGGTTTGACCGGCACCTTATCCGAATAACGGATGATGAAATAATTGATGAGTGACACCAAACCGGAAATAAGAAACAACCCACCGATTACCTGAACCAACAATCCAGTCATCCGCTCCGGATTGGATACTAACAAAAGGCCGATAAGCAAAGCGCATACGGCACGAAAAATATAACTGTTCACTATTTTCATGAGTGCAAATATTTAATGTTTATACACGGCTAAGATACGATATTATCATTGAAAAAACGAAAGAAACCCTGAAAAATCGGTCAAAAAGCCGATTAAACGGATTTATTTTACTTACTTTACCCCTTATTACGCGACAATCTTATCTTTTATGACAGAACTTTATCTGGTGAGACACGGACAAACAGAAGAAAATGCGGCCCAAATCCTGCAAGGACACATGCCGGGGCATTTGTCACACGAAGGAATTGCACAAGCACAAGCCCTACGGGATGAATTGAAGAATATCCGTTTCGATGCTTTATTGTGCAGCGACTTGAAACGCTGTATGGACACCGCTATGATACTGAACGAACCGCACGGCCTGCTTCTTGAATCCACACCTCTCCTTCGCGAACGGGATTGGGGACCGTTCACGGGTATGGATATCCTGAAGGCACGTACAAAGATAGACCATCGGGCCGAACCCGTAGAATCCATGTTTCACCGGGCGGAAACATTCCTGCTCGATATAGTGTCCCGTTACAAAGATAAACGTGTATTGGTAGTAAGTCACGGACTTTTCTGCCGTGTCATCCAAGCGGCCTGTTTGGGTAAGACCATCCGCGACATCCCACGTATGGACAATGCGGAGGTGCGCCGCCTCATCCTCACACCGCCGTTCTCTTTCTCCTGCCTGCAAGAAGAAACCGGTGCTACGGCCAACTAATCATATCTGGGAATCCAAACTTTCCGAACGTGCTCCCCGATTCGCACCACATAGATGCCGGACGGCAAACGGAACGTCTGCTCCCCTGCTTCGTAATGACCGGACAGTATCCGGCGGCCATCCCAAGCATAGACGAACAAGACAGACGGAATGGACAAAGACACCCACAAACATCCCTCCCTCACGCCGATTTGGCAACCGGCCGGTTTGCTTGCGACTTCAAGCGCGTCGCCCTTTTCAGGTTTCAATACAGATACGTCGTCTACAAATGACCCACAAGCCCCTTCTGTTTTGGCCAAGAATATGACTTGGAGGCGTTCCGCGCTCACGGGCAAATCCACTTCCTGTTTCGTCCACGTGTTGGTTATAGCATCCAAAACCAACAAAGGAATCCATTCCTTCGAGGTTTCCTTTTTACAATACACTTCCAAAACGACCCGTCCTCCGCTTCGTACCTTGTTCTGGTAAAAGAACCGCAATTTGGCATTACCGTCGGGATTGTCTGTCACGGGTGGAGACATCATTATCCCTTCCGAGTTTCCTAACATAAACCGCTGCACCATCCCCATATAATATGAACCGTCTGCCGCATCGGCTATATAGTCCCACGAAGCGATTTCCCCTATTCCTCCGGAACTTTCAGCCATCATACGTTCCCACTCCGTCGTATACCCCCATTGGCCTGACACTAACCATGATGAAGCGGAAGAGGGATTCTCAAAACTTTCGTTCCATTCCGTCTTCCATACCGAAGACGGAACCGTACCATCCGCTGTAAAATGGAAAGAGACCTGTCTGTCCGCAGTGCGGTTTATATCGGACAGTTCAAAGCCTACATCGCTCCCGTCCCATGCAAACGCCGCCGGAACGGTCTGCCCGCCGAACTCCGTTTTACCAGACGCACCGGGGAAAGGGCAACCTGCCGAATTAATCTCACCGTATGAATAAGATGAAGATGAGGGAACGGACACGGACGAAGAAGCACACACCGGATACATCATTTGCGGTGCCGAAGCGTTTATGGTATTGCCATGCGCCCCTTCCTCAATCCGGGGATGCACGTGGTACACCATCAGCCCTTCACCGGGCAATGCCGTATCGAACCCGTCACGAACACGGCTCTCCAACAAATAAAAATCCCCCTCGGAACCTGTATCTACCCGGAACACGCCGTCTTTCTCCCAAGTGGAAGGCCGGAGCGAATAATCCCCTGTATGCGTCAACATAGTCACGTCCACCCAACCGAAGTCGTATGCTTTCACGTAAGGGTTGAAATGTGCCGGGGTGATACCGTCGTTATTCCAACTGCCTTGCGCCATGACATCCCATACGCCCGTGCCCTCGAAACTACCGCCCGTAGTATAATCGGTATCGTAATAGTCCAACGCCCCCAAAGCATGCCCCATTTCGTGGCAGCAAGGTCCGATGCGCGATATACCGCCCCCACGGTTTCCCCGTAGCTCCGGCGTACAGGAATAACGGTCTATCTTCATGCCTTGCAGGGTGATTTCCGGGAACATGGCCTCATGCGATCAGATGGCGGAGGGAGAAGCCCCGGCTTCTTCACCATATCCGGCAAACACGATATGCACGTTGTCCACATAACCGTCTCCGTCGGCATCATAATCCTGCAAGTCGATTTCCCGCACGGCATGTTCCATGGCTTCGAGAAACAAAGCATACGGATTCGCGTCCGAACCGCCATAACCGTTCGAGCCATAATAAGCCATAGGATACGCGGCCCTGTAAGGTCCTAATACATCGCAATGAAACGAAAGTAGTCCGTAGGAGACTTCGCGGAAATAATCATAGACGCTTCCCTGCGCCCCGTCCACGGCATAACCCGGCTCGTTGAAGAGGGCATCGAAATCGGCCTCAGTCTTAGTGAAGCTTACATCAGCGAACGACATCAGGATTACCAAGGCACGACGTTCTCCAACGACTGCCGCATGCCTTCCTCGTTTTTCAACAGCCCTATTTCTGTACGATAGCTTCTTCTTTCGGACTTCGTCCGCCATAGGACGCAACCCTTTCGGCTGTTGTGCCAAAAAACGACGCAAACTTTCCGGGCGTTCGGCATCGGCACACAATTTATAACCAGAACGGACAGCATTCCCCATGCTGTCCGCCTTAGCAAAACACCATTCATTTCCTGAAGGTAGTAAGGTATAATTGTCTGTGGTCAAAGCCCATTTGTTGTATTCGTCGCCTTTTAAAACAATGTAAGCTCCCAACCCATTATCGAGCCGAAAATATATAAGCCGAGGGAAAGCTGGAACAGCATATACATCAAACGATAAACATAATAAAAATATCGATATGGCTATTTTAACAAATTTACTTTCGTTCACCCACAAACTTAAAGTCATAACTATTAGAACCAAAATTCACAGTAAGAACACCCAAATTAACATTCCCGTTAAAATCCCAACCCTCTTTCGTTAAGATATAAGTATCACCGCTACCGACCACACTGACTAAAGCCTCTATATCCACATTCGTTTCATCGCTTTTTATCTCTATATTCACTTCTGATCCCGACACTCTTGTTACTGTAATAAAACCACGTCCCTCCTTATCAACTGCTCCTGTATACCCATTAGTTCTTGTCATCGTACCAGAATAGGTTCCAGCTATCGCAGTTGCTGCATCTGCAGGCGCATCGTCATCATCATCCTTACAACTCGAAACGGAAACCGTGAACAACAGAATAAACATCCAACTCAAAAATTTTAAAGCCTTCTTCATAACACTTCTTTTTAATTATTAATATGAAATTAAACTGATGCAAAGTTAAGGAGGAAAATGCGTTAAGACATATAGAATTTGTGGACGTAACGGCCACAAAGCGTAGACAAAACCGCTACGGTTTGTTATCGGAAACAAAATCGTCGGTATAGTACTTAAAGAAATCATGGGACAAAATACAAGAAATACGATAGAGCAACAACGTGTCTATGCTCCCCTTACGGAATAGTTTGTACACATTGGTACGGTCGCAATAGAGTTCCTTTGCGAACCATGACACGGAACGTCGCTGGCGGCGCAGTTCCTGTTCAATGAGTTGACCAATGTGTACCATAAAAACAAAAGCGTAAACCATCCAGTGCTTATTGCCTGCCTGAGGTACCGCCAAGTAACCTGAAGATCGCATATAAGCACAGACGGTTCACGCCCGTTAGGACGCGAACCTCTCGTAGCTTATCCTCTGATCTTCAAATTTTGGCGGTTTTCAGACAGTGAGAATGTAAGCTAAAAGCTCGTTTTCTTAAAAGCTGAATGGAATCGCTATTCCACTATTTATATGTTTGTCTTTTTTGTCGTCTGACTACTTTTGTTCTTATAAAGCCCCAAAGTTACGAAGATTCCGGCAAAAGTACAAACAGGTAAAAGAAAAGCGGTAGTTCGGCTTCCGAGATAGCTTGCCTCGAAATGCTCAATCATTGAGCAATTTTCTCCGTTTTTTGCTCAACGATTGAGCAAAATGAGTATCTTTGCCCTCCACGCCTTCAAGCATGTGCTCACACCGCCTGCAACTCCGAAATCTGCCGGAGTATCCCGACGGCATCTTTCACCGAACGCACCTCCTGAATCACCATCGAACGGCGGCCGTTCGCCTCACGCAGGTTGCTACGGTGGGCATTCATGGCAGCATACGCGATGCACTGCCCGAAAGCCTTGCTCTCGAAATAGGCGCTCTTCTCGTTCTGCACGAAATAAAGCACCATGCGCCCGGCCTTGAGGAATATCTTTTCCGCACCGAGACACTTGCCGAGGCGGTGGAGCGCCACCACGCGAATCAGTTCCTCACCCTCCTCAGGAATCTCCCCGAAACGGTCTTTCATGCGCAAGCGGAATGCTTCCACGTCTTCGTCGCGTTCCAGACCGTCCAGTTCGCGGTAAAGAAGCATGCGCTCGCTGCTGCTAGGCACATAATCGTCGGGGAAAGACATCTGCAAGTCGCTCTCCAACGCGCACTCGTCCACAAAGTTCTCACCGCCCAAGTCGTTCCCCTTCCTGATTTCCTCGGCATAGAGGTCGCCGAACTCATCGTTCTTCAGTTCCTTCACGGCTTCGGACAAAATCTTCTGATAGGTCTCATATCCCAAATCGGCGATGAAACCGCTCTGCTCGGCTCCCAACAGGTTACCCGCCCCACGGATATCCAAGTCCTGCATGGCGATGTGGATACCCGATCCGAGGTCACTGAAGTTCTCGATGGCCTGCAGGCGGCGGCGCGCCTCCGGTGTCAAGGCAGCCAAAGGAGGCGCCAAAAGGTAACAGAAAGCTTTCTTGTTGCTGCGCCCTACTCGGCCTCGCATCTGGTGCAAGTCGCTCAGACCGAAGTTCTGCGCTCCATTGATGATAATCGTATTGGCATTGGGGATGTCTATACCGCTCTCGATAATGGTGGTGGACACCAACACGTCGTAATCGTAATTCACAAAACCGAGAATAATCTTCTCCAATTCTTCTGGTGGCATCTGCCCGTGCCCCACACATACGTGGGCATCCGGCACATGCTTGTGCAACAGAGCCTCCAAATCGTAAAGGCTTGAAATACGGTTGTTCACGATGAACACCTGCCCGTTGCGGCTCATCTCGAAATTGACCGCCTCGGCGATTAGTTCCGCACTGAACGTGTGCACCTCGGTCTGCACGGGATAACGGTTGGGCGGCGGGGTCTGTATGACCGACAAATCGCGTGCCCCCATCAGGGAGAACTGCAACGTACGCGGAATCGGCGTGGCGGTAAGCGTCAGCGTGTCCACATTGACCTTCATCTGGCGCAGCTTTTCCTTGGTAGCCACCCCGAACTTCTGCTCTTCGTCGATAATCAACAGGCCAAGGTCCTTAAACTTCACCGACTTGCCAATCAGTTTGTGCGTCCCCACAATGATATTGATTTTTCCGTCGGCCAAATCCTTCAAGATGTCTTTGGTTTTGGCCGCGCTACGGGCACGGCTCAGGTAATCCACCCGGACGGGCATTCCTTTCAGACGCGAAGAGAAAGTCTGGAAATGCTGGTAGGCTAACACTGTGGTAGGCACCAACACCGCCACCTGCTTATTGTCCGCACAAGCCTTGAAGGCAGCACGAATGGCCACCTCGGTCTTGCCGAATCCCACATCCCCACATACCAGGCGGTCCATCGGACGGTCGCGCTCCATGTCGGCCTTCACGGCCTGCGTGGCCTTCAACTGGTCGGGCGTATCCTCATAAAGGAAACTGGCCTCCAACTCGTGCTGCATGAAACTGTCGGGACTGAAGGCGAAACCTTTCTCCTGACGGCGGAGGGAATACAACTTGATGAGATCGCGTGCGATATCCTTGATTTTGGTCTTCGTCCGCTCTTTCAGGCGTTCCCATGCCCCCGTGCCCAACTTGTTCAACCGGGGAGGCTCGCCCTCCTTGCCACGGTATTTGCTCACCTTGTGCAAGGAATGGATGGAGACGAACACCACATCGTCGTTCTGATAGATAATCTTGATGACTTCCTGCATGGTGCCGCCATTGGGAATGCGCACCAAACCACCGAACTTCCCGACCCCGTGATCTACGTGAACCACATAATCGCCGATGTTAAACTCCTGAAGTTCTTTCAACGAAAGAGCCACTTTGCCGCTCCGCGCCTTGTCGCTGCGGAGGTTATACTTATGGAAACGGTCGAAAATCTGATGGTCGGTGAAAAAGCACGTCTTGAGGTCGTCGTCGGCAAACCCGGCGTGCAAAGTACGGTTCACGGGAGTAAAGTCGATACCCGAAGCCTGTTCCGTGAAAATGGAAGCTAACCGGTCGGTCTGTTTGGCCGAATCGGCCAATATATATAAGGTGTAGCCATTTTCCAAATACTCATGGAAAGTACGATTCACCAATTCAAAATTCTTATGGAAAATAGGTTGTGCCGTCAGGTGGAAACGCACGGTGGCCTGCGGTGTGGCGGACGGCTTGTTCCCAATCTCTACCCTGCGGAAATCGAGCATTCCCTTCATCAAGGCCGACCCGTCGATAAGCATCAGGTCGGCACGGAGCTTCTCGTGCCGCTCCGCCTCTTCCATCTCCGTCCGGGCCTGCTCGTCCATCAGGGCCTGCGCCGAAAAGCCATCGGCATACACCCGGTCGGCCACGTCACGCAAGAAGAACAAATCTTTCATCACCAAGACGGTCTCCGGGGGCAGGAAGTCCGTGAACGGCACCTTGCCCTGCGTATGACCGGCCAGTTCGGGCACGATGACGATTTCTTCCTGTTTATCACGCGAAAGTTGCGTCTGCACTTCAAACGTACGGATACTGTCCACTTCATCGCCGAAAAAGTCCACCCGGTAAGGCCATTCCGAGGAGAACGAAAACACATCGAGGATACTGCCCCGCACGGCGAACTGCCCCGGTTCATAGACATAATCCACACGCCGGAAACCGAACGCACGCAAAGTCTCCTCCACGAATGTGATGTCCACCCGCTCGCTAGCATGCAGCCTCAGCGTCTGCTCATCCAGTTTCTGCCGCGACACGACTTTTTCCATCACCGCCTCGGGATAAGTGACCACGAAAAGCGGGCAATGTCCTGCCGACAAACGGCTGATGACCTCCGTGCGGAGTATCTCGTTGGCCGCATCCCGCTGCCCGAACTTCACCGCCCGGCGGAACGAAGAAGGAAAATAGAACACTTCTTGCTCACCTAGAATCTGCGTCAGGTCGTGATAAAAATACCCGGCCTCTTCCGCATCATCCAACACGAAAACATACGGACAAGCCACCACCTGCGGACAAGCTGCGGCCACACTGCTGAACAGCAAAGGAGCGGCCGACGCGCACAGTCCTTCCGCGAAAATCGTCCGCACAGAACCGTCCTGCAAAGCCTTTGCCAAAGCCTTTACCGACTTATGCCCTGCATAGAGGGCCTGTAAACCTTGTATCTCCATGATTCAATCCGGTGCAAAATTACAAAGAATCACTAAAAAAACACCTCCGCCGGAAGAAATATTTCCACTCTGTTACCTGTATTCGTGATTTATGTCTATATTTGTTTCACGAATACAAACGAAGTCATTCACTTTTAAAGCTGACAGAAATATGCGTTCAGACAGTGTAGTTATCATTCCTACGTACAACGAAAAGGAAAACATAGAAAACATCATCCGGGCCGTATTCGGACTGGAACAACCGTTCGACATACTGATCATAGACGACGGCTCACCCGACGGCACGGCGACCATCGTGAAACGCCTCATGGCGAACGAGTTCAAAGACCGCCTGCATCTCATCGAACGTACGGGGAAATTAGGTCTCGGCACAGCTTACATTGCGGGATTCAAATGGGCTGTGGCGCAGAAATACGACTATGTCTTCGAGATGGACGCCGACTTCAGCCACAACCCGAACGACCTTCCGCGACTGTACGCCGCTTGTGCCCAAGAGGGATACGACGTGGCCATCGGGTCGCGCTACGTGAACGGGGTGAACGTGGTGAACTGGCCCATGGGGCGCATCCTGATGTCCTACTACGCCTCTAAATACGTGCGCATCATCACAGGGCTGAAGATAAACGACACCACGGCCGGCTTTAAATGTTACCGCCGCCGTGTATTGGAAACCATCGAACTAGACAAGGTCCGCTTCAAAGGATATGCCTTCCAGATAGAAATGAAGTTCACCGCCAAGCAGTGCGGTTTCAAGATAAAGGAAGTGCCGGTCATCTTCGTCAACCGCGAGTTGGGCACGAGCAAGATGAGCGGCGGCATTTTCAGCGAAGCCGTGTTCGGGGTCATCCGCCTACGGCTCGATGGTTGGTTCAGGCACTACCCAAAACCATCTTAAAATCAAACATTTGCAAAACCATTTTTATTTGGCGCAGATTGAAAAATCATTCGGCTGAGATTGATTTTTCAATCTGCGCCAAACGATTTCCGGTTCTCAGCCGAATGTTTTTTCCACATGCCCGAATACCGTTTTCAGTCTTCAAACATCCCTTTTCCGTCCACCCCCAAAAGCTCGCAAAGTTGGAGCACCATCTCCTGCGGAAGCCCCATGCGCGGGTCATCCGTCGCAGGCCACAGGGATGCCAGGAAGTGAGGCCACTCCTCACGGTAAACTCTGGCCATGCGATGATTGTAATCCGAAGCCTGCCGCAAGGAGAAACGTACGTTGGCTATGCGGTCGGCCAACTTGACCATGGGGGCGTAAGGTGTGGCACGGATACCCTCATAATATTTCACTCCTGCACGCTCGGCACGCGTACGCCCTTTTTCATTCGTCAACGCGTACACAATCTCAGCCGCCATGAACGCCTGCGCCTCGTCCAGCCCCAAAGACCGGGCGCGTTTCCGCACGTCGTTGTACGTCAGACGGGCATCCTCGATACTGTCGTGGAACCACGCCCCGAACATCACGGCCGGCACGTCTTCCGCCCGCGTGCACACCTCGCCTCCATAACGGACCACCAGTTCTGCCACACCGTCCAAATGGTAAGAATAAGGCAAATCCCTGCCATAAAATTGGTTGACGGCCGCATGCGCCTCATGCGCGGCATGGCGGACACGTTCCAACAAATCCGACTGCCGTTCCAGTATTTCAGAAAATAAAGTCTTGCATTCCATATTCCTTTGATTTTGATTTACAAAGGAAACAAAAATCCATATACCGGACAAGATTCCGCCCGACAAGATTCCGCCAATAAGAAGTATTTATTAAATTTGCAGGAGATGCGGATACAAAAACATCGATGAAGGCACATGAAGACAGAAGAAATCATAGAACTTTTCCGGCAATTCGAATCGATAGCCAACGAATATGAAGGTGTCGAATGTTGGAGCGCAAGGGAACTTGCCAAATTACTTGGATACGCCCAATGGCGCAATTTTGAAAACATAGTAAACAAAGCCAAAGCGGCATGTGAACATGCAGAACAAGAGGTTTCATACCATTTTGCTGAAGTCGGCAAAATGGTTTCCCTCGGTTCCGGTTCGGAACGCGAAGTTTCCGATTATATGCTCACCCGCTATGCCTGTTACCTCGTCGCCCAGAACGGTGACCCGAGAAAACCGCAAGTAGCATTTGCCCAAAATTATTTCGCCGTGCAGACGAGACGAGCCGAACTGGTACAACAACGTATCCTCGACTACGAACGGATACAAGCGCGCACCAAACTTGCAGAAACAGAAAAACGCCTGTCCGGTATACTTTATGAACGTGGCGTGGACAGCAAAGGCTTTGCTCTTATCCGTTCAAAAGGAGACAAGGCCTTGTTTCGTATCGACACAGCATTGCTCAAAAGGAAATTAGGAGCACCAGAAAGCCGTCCATTGGCCGACTTTTTGCCTACAATCAGTATTAAAGCCAAAGACTTCGCAGCAGAAATGACCTCTGTCAACGTACAACAAAAGGACTTGTACGGACAACAAGAAATCGGGAAAGAACACGTAGACAACAATGCCGCCGTACGAGACATGCTCCTGCAACGAGGTATTGTTCCTGAACAACTTCCACCCGGTGAAGATGTGAAAAAAGTGGAACGAAGGCTTAAATCAGAAGAGAAACGGCTGACCGGAAAAGCGAAAAAGAAATAACCGAACACGCCTATCATCTTCTCCGAAAATAAAATATTATAAAAACAGGAGCTGAAAAAGACCCTATAAAGAAAACCATTATGAGAACCAGAATACAAAATGCCACCATCGTCAACGAAGGAAAACGCTTCGTAGGTACGGTCACACTGGAAGACGACAAGATTCTGAGTATCGTCCCGTCCGACGATACCATACACACCCTTCCGCCGACCGACCGTGTGATAGACGCCGAAGGGCTGTACCTGATACCGGGCGTGATAGATGACCATGTGCATTTCCGCGAACCGGGACTGACCCACAAGGCCGACATCGCCACCGAAAGCCGGGCGGCCGCCGCCGGAGGCGTGACGTCGTACATGGACATGCCGAACGTCGTGCCGCAGACCACCACCCTCGAAGCCTTGGACGACAAGTTCCGGTTGGCAGCGGAAAAGAGCCTCGTCAACTATTCTTTCTTCTTCGGGGCCACCCATACGAACACCGGCATGTTGGAACAACTGGATCCGCACAAGGTATGTGGCGTCAAACTGTTCATGGGAAGCAGCACGGGCAATATGCTCGTCGACCGCGAAGACGCGCTACGCGCCATATTCAGCCGCTCCCCCCTGCTCATCATGACCCATTGCGAAGACTCGTCCATCATATCGGCCAACCTGAAATCGTTCCGGGAACGGTATGGAGACGACCCGGACGTGAAATACCACCCTGCCATCCGCAACGAAGAAGCTTGTTTCCGTTCTACGGAACTGGCCGTCAAACTGGCACGGGAAACCGGTGCGCGACTCCATGTGGCCCATGTCAGCACCGCACGCGAACTCTCCCTTTTCAGCCGTGGACCGTTGTTTGACGAAACCACGGAACGCATGAAAACTGTCACTGCCGAAGCCTGCATCGCCCATCTGTTTTACACGGATGCCGACTATGCCCGCCTCGGGACACGCATCAAATGCAATCCGGCTATCAAAAGCGGTGCCGACCGGGCGGCTTTGCGACAGGCATTGACCGACGGACGTATCGACGTGATAGGCACGGACCACGCTCCCCACCTGCCTGCTGAAAAAGAAGGCGGTTGCATGAAAGCGGCCTCCGGCATGCCCATGGTGCAGTTCTCGCTCGTCACGATGCTCCGCCTCTCCGACGAAGGCGTGCTGCCCGTCGAACGTGTCGTGGACCTGATGTGCCATGCCCCGGCCCGGCTATTCCAAATCAAAGGCCGCGGTTTCCTCCGCGAAGGTGCACAAGCAGACCTCGTACTGCTCCATCCGTCCTGCCCGTGGACCTTACGGAGAGAGGACATCCTGAGCCGCTGCGGTTGGAGCCCGTTAGAAGGAGAAACGTTCAACTGGTCGGTAGAACAGACCTACTGTAACGGGCATTTAGTATATAATCACGGCCATATAGACACAGACGTCTGCGGCCGGCAACTTACTTTCGACCGATGACCCATACATTGACTTATCACATACACGAGGTGGCTCCCTACATCAACTGGATATACTTTTTCCACGCCTGGGGATTCCCGCCGCGCTTTGCCGCCATCAGCCGCATACACGGCTGCGACGCCTGTCGCGCCGGTTGGTTGGCTGAATTTCCGGAAGAGGAAAGGACGCGGGCGGCCGAGGCCATGCAGCTATTCAAGGATGCCAACCGCATGTTGGCACAGTGGGACGGAGATTTCCACACCCACGTACGTTTCGGGCTATATCCGGCCTGTTCGGACGGCGACGACCTGCTTCTTACCGACCCGGAACAGGAGGGGCGTACGCTTCGCCTCGCCTTGCTGCGCCAACAACACACCACGAAACCGGACGAACCTTATCTTTGCCTTTCGGATTTCGTACGTCCGCTATCGCAAGACATACCCGATACAGTGGGAGTTTTCGCGGCTACTGTAGATGCGGACATGGAACATCTCTACGAAACCGGTGCATACGCCGATGACTTCAAACACTTGTTGGCACAGACATTGGCAGACCGCTTGGCCGAAGCCTCTACGGAAAAAATGCACCAAGAAGTGCGTACAACCTACTGGGGATATGCAAAAGACGAACAGTTGTCCATCGAAGACCTATTGGTGGAGAAGTTTGCCGGCATCCGGCCGGCCGTAGGCTATCCTTCCCTGCCGGACCAGTCGGTCAATTTCGTGCTGTCGGAATGGTTGGGTTTTCCGGAAATCGGTATCCGGCTGACCGAAAACGGTGCCATGGTGCCGCATGCCTCGGTAAGCGGACTCATGCTGTCCCATCCCTCCGCACGCTACTTCGCCGTAGGGAAAATCGGGGAAGACCAGTTGGAAGATTATGCCCGGCGACGCGGCCTGCCTGTGGAAACGATGCGTAAATTCTTAGCCGCTAACTTTTAACCGTCAAAACAAAAATATGGTATTACGAATACTTCCCGTCTTATTGCTGACGTTGATATTGTCCGATGTCTACCTGTACTTCAAGTTCATGCGCGGACGCAGGCACCCTCTTTGGGCCTATTTTCTCTTTTTCCTGCCCAACGCATTGTTGCTGATTGCCGCCCTCATACTGACTTGGACGGAAAACCATACGCCGGAGAACATGACCCAAATGGTCATCTTCTTCAGTCTCTACATGCTCATTGCGCTGCCCAAGATGCTGTTCCTTATCGTGGATTTGACAGGAAAAAGCATCTGCCTGTTTTTCCCCCGTGCCAAAAAGGCATGCACGATGGTAAGTTCCGCCACGTCTCTCCTTTTGTTCTGCATCATGGGAGCGGGGTTGAGTTTCGGGCCTACCCTTTTGCAAGTCCGCCACACGGACTTCTCCTCGGCCGACCTTCCACCTGCCTTCGACGGCTATCGCATCGTGCAGTTCAGCGACCTTCACCTCACAAGTTTCAGGAACCGGCCGGAAATGGTGGAGAAAGTCGTGGAACGCATCATGGAACAATGCCCCGACATGATCGTGTTTACCGGTGATTTGGTCAGCACGGAAGCAAACGAATTAGACAGGTTCGACGAGATACTTTCCCGCCTGCACGCACCGGACGGGGTGTATTCCATCTTAGGCAACCACGACTACCTGACATACGCCCGCTACCTTTCTCCCGAAGAGCAAGCCGCCCAACGGGAAGAGTTGAAGGAAAGGCAACGTGCCATGAACTGGGACCTGCTGCTGAACGAACACCGCATCATACATCAAGGCCGGGACAGCATCGTGCTCGCCGGCGTAGAGAACGACGGGAAACCGCCTTTTCCCGAACGCGGCGACCTGAAAAAAGCGTTGGACGGACTTCCCGGATATGGGGCGAACAATGATTCGACCCGTATCTTTAAAGTGTTGCTCAGCCATGACCCCACCCACTGGCGGCGCAAGGTATTGCCGCAAACCGACATCCAACTCACACTGTCGGGGCATACCCACGGCATGCAGTTCATGCTCTTCGGGTGGTCCCCCTCCGAATATTTTTATCCCGAGTGGAAATACATGTACCGCGAAGGCGAACGTGGATTATACGTCAGCCTGGGCATCGGCGGGGCACTCATTCCTTTCCGGTTCGGTGCATGGCCCGAAATTAACGTCATAACCTTGCACAATAAATAGGTATTCCTTAACTTTGTACAAATAAACTGTCAAAGAAAACAAGATGTTACTCTATCGAATCTACCAACTCTGTATCGCGCTGCCCGTCCTGTTGGTCTGCACCATGCTGACGGCCATCGTCACCATCATCGGTTCGTGGATAGGCAACGCTCATTTCTGGGGATATTATCCCGGGAAAATTTGGTCTATCATCATCTGCCGCGTGCTTTTCATCCCGGTTATCGTACGCGGCCATGAAAACGTGGACAAGAAAACCTCATACGTGTTTGTGGCCAACCATCAGGGGGCATTCGACATCTTTTTGATTTACGGCTTCTTGGGCCGCAATTTCAAATGGATGATGAAAAAATCATTGAGGAAAATCTTCTTGGTCGGAAAAGCATGCGAGAGCGCACGTCACATCTTCGTAGACAAGTCGGGACCGAAGAAAATCCAGGAGACTTACGCCAAAGCCCGTGAAATCCTAAAGGAAGGAACCTCTTTGGTCGTATTTCCCGAAGGCGCCCGCTCGTTCACCGGACACATGGGAGTGTTCAAGAAAGGAGCATTCCAATTGGCGGACGAACTGCAACTTCCCGTGGTTCCCGTAACCATCGACGGATCATTCGACATTCTTCCACGTACGAAAGGGTTCGGTTTCGTTAAGCGCAACAAACTGACTCTCACCATCCACCACCCCATCCTACCCAAGGGAAAGGGACCGGAAAATATCAAAGAAACGATGGAGGAAGCATACCAAGCCGTCATGGCAGGCCTTCCGCCCGAACGGCAAGGCTTTATTAAGAATGAAGACCAGTAAATCCTTTTTTCAAACACATACGGCTCGCCCTAACAGGCGAGCCGTAATCCTATCCGGACAAAAGATTTATTTTAAAGAATCAGTACCCGAAAAATCCGGTAACACAGCCAAAGAGTCTTCCGGCAAGACATCGTCATAACCATACCCCATTTGCTCCATATTCTCTTTCGCAGCCTTGATATAGTTCTTCACATACACATCGTTCTTAAAATAAGGAGTAGCTTTGGCCATGATCTCTTCTATTTGAGGAGTCATCACCGGATAAGGATAACTGCTTGTCAGAATCATAAAAACGCCAGCTCCTAAGACATTATCGAAATTGGACGTAATGAAATTGGTAATCAAACGGTCGTTCTGCAATGCCAAACGGTTGGCCTCGTCATTCAAACGCACCATAATGACATCCTCATCCACCCCATCCATAATCATTTGGCTTTCCTTATGCGGCAATTCTGCAATCTGATTGTCCAACCGCGTCTTGCGACGTATAAAACTATATAAGGTATCGTTCAGGGCACTTCCTGTCACGTATTGGCGTGCCGTACTGATGTGTATGGACAGTTCTTCCGGTCCAAGGACAAACGGCATCAGGCATTCATCATCTATAAAAAGGCTGACCATCATGACAGAATCCAATGCACCGATAAAATTAAACTTCCCATGCACCACGTCGCTAGAGTCAATGTCCACCAAATCATTATCCTTATAGGCTTTCAAATACAGCTTTTTCCCATCCATGGTCTGTATCGTAGAGTTTCCTTCCACCATGTATTCTGTCTGGTGGCAAGAAGACAACACCATAAGGCTCACCAATATCCATAAAAAATTTTTCATTCTTCTTATATTATTCCGGACTTATAGGGGTACAAAGATAAGGGCTTGTCACCAGAGGATAAAGCGTTTTATCACTATTTAAGCTTGTCTTTCCCGTTTTAAAATTTATTGTTGTTGTTTCGTGGCTCTTCCTTCTCCAATTCGGCCGGAATACGAAAAGCGGTATACAATTCCAACACGCAAGCGACTGCCAGGCATACCACCCATTCCTGTCTGCGGGCAAAACCGAAATCAAAAATACGCATAGCCATAAAAAAGGCTGTACAAACCAGCAAAAGCGCACCGATGACTTGTTGCCCCCGCAACCGGCGGATAACGAGATTATCCCCTTCGTACCCGGCACACAACTGCATGGCCGCAAAAGCGCAAGCCCCTACTGCGTAAAAATAAAAAGCATAAAGCCACCCGGTAAAAAAAGTAGCCGCACCAATCAACAACAGCACAGCCCCGGCTATGAATACTATGTTTTGAATCTTATTCAGCTTCTTCATTCGTAGTCTTTTCTTGTATGACAAAAATATCTTCGTCGTCCGTTTTCATGTAATACCGCTCACGTGCAATCTCGATTAACACGTCAGGGTCGGTGTTCATTTCCTCCAAATAACGCGTGTCATGCTCGTACATCTCCGTGTACTTCCGGATTTCAGAGCGCAATTCAGCCAACTCAGCCTTATGGCGATAGCGGCTCCACAAACTGTTTTCGTCTACCACTCCCATCAACAAGACGAAAAGCCCGATGACAAAACCATATTTGTGCCGACGAAAGATATTCCAAAAAGTATGAAGCTTACCCATAACTTGACTTGTTTATAGGGGCAAAGATACGACAAAATCAACGAAAACGGAGGTTACGCCCGTTTTTTTTGCTAAATTTGCTTTGCGAATAACTAATTCATCAATCCATCATGGGAGAATACATCGTATCGGCACGAAAATACCGCCCCTCGGCATTCGATGCCGTGGTGGGACAGGAGGCGCTCACCACGACTCTGAAAAACGCCATTGCAGCCGGTAAACTGGCACATGCTTACCTGTTCTGCGGACCACGCGGAGTGGGAAAAACGACTTGTGCCCGCATCTTTGCCAAAACCATCAACTGCCTGCACCCGTCCGGCAACGGGGAGGCTTGCGATGAATGCGAATCATGCAAGGCTTTCAACGAACAGCGTTCACTCAACATCCACGAACTGGACGCGGCCTCAAACAACTCGGTGGAGGAAATACGTGCCTTAATAGAAAAAGTGCGTATCCCGCCGCAGGTGGGACGCTATAAGGTGTTCATCATCGACGAGGTACACATGCTGTCCACGGCCGCATTCAATGCTTTTCTCAAGACGTTGGAAGAGCCTCCTTCGTATGTTATCTTTATCCTGGCCACTACGGAAAAGCATAAAATCCTGCCCACCATATTGAGCCGTTGCCAAGTGTACGACTTCAACCGCATGAGCGTGCAGGCCATTGTCAACCACCTGAAGTTCGTGGCAGACAAAGAGGGATATGCATACGAGCCGGAGGCACTGAACATCATTGCCCAAAAGGCAGACGGCGGCATGCGTGACGCACTTTCTATCTTCGACCAGACGGTAAGCTTCACGGGAGGAAACCTGACGTATAAAAAGGTAATAGAAAACCTGAACGTATTGGACTATGAATACTACTTCCGCCTGACGGACCATTTCCTGAAAAACGAGGCAGCGCAGTGCATGTTGGTCTTCAACGAGATTTTAGAGAAAGGTTTTGAAGGCAGCCATTTCATTACAGGATTGGCATCCCACCTGCGCGACCTATTGGTCAGCCACGATGCTGTGACACTCCCCTTGTTGGAAGTGAGCGACAGCATCAGGGCACGTTATCAGGAACAGTCGCAACGGTGCACGCCCAAATTCCTCTACCGTGCCATCAAGTTGTGCAGCGACTGCGACTTGAACTACCGGGCTAGCAAAAACAAACGGTTGTTAGTGGAAATCACCTTGATACAACTGTCGCAACTGACCTTGGAAGATGACAGCGCCGGCTCGGGGCGTAGCCCTGAGAAGTCATTAAAACCCCTATTCGCCCAACCTGCCGGAACGGTACAACCGACTACCACTCCGGTCAATCCGCAGAAGCCCCAGGCTCCCGTGGAAAAGGTTGCCTCTGCCGTTCAGGACAGAACGGAATCGTATGAAACGCGCAAATCTCCGCTTCCGGACACCGAAACCACGGAACGCAGGCCTCCCAAAGTCAAACTCGGCTCTTTCGGCCCATCCATCAGCCGACTTAAACAAGAAATAGGAAATCCCGCCGACACTTCCCAACCAACAGCAAATCAGGTTACAACGCCTGCAGCAGCACAGGCACTGAAAGAAGAAGAAAATTATCCTGTCACAGGAGACAACATACGTTTCTGTTGGAATGAGTTCATCAACCTTCTGCCACAAGAAGAAACAGCCATCGCACAACGCATGAAAGTCATCCAACCCAAGCTATTGAAGGATGCCACGTTTGAAGTATTGGTGGACAACGAACAGGTGAAATTCTACATGGAACAAATCGCCCGGCGTATAGAAACCCACATGCGCAAGCAACTCCATAACCGGAACATCACCATGACCGTACGTATTGCCGAGCCGACAGAGGTTACTCGCATCACTAGCAAACCCCAACAATACCAGGCAATGAGCAAACGGAATCCGGCGTTGCAAAAACTAAAAGAAACATTCGGATTGGAATTGGCGTAACCTCTCATCCGAACGTTTCTTCATTTTTCCCTTATTTCAAATCATGATTCATCATGCGGAACTCTGCCATCTGCTCGAACTTCGTACCCTTGCGGCCGTAGTTGGCATACGGATAGATGGAAATGCCCCCGCGCGGAGTAAAGATGCCGGTGACTTCGATGTATTTCGGATCCATCAGACGAATGAGATCCTTCATGATCTTGTTCACGCAATCTTCATGAAAATCGCCATGGTTGCGAAAGCTGAACAAATATAGTTTCAGACTCTTGCTTTCCACCATACGGCGGTCGGGAATATAACTGATACGGATTTCGGCAAAATCAGGCTGTCCCGTAATGGGGCACAGACTCGTGAACTCCGGGCAGTTGAAACGTACCCAATAATCATTGCCGGGATGCTTGTTTTCAAAAGCTTCCAATACCTCAGGAGCATAATCTTGACGATACTCCGTCTTTTTGCCCAACGATTGCAATCCTTCTTTTTCTCTTTCGCTACTCATGGTTCTATATTTTCCTCTACATGCAACTTACATTCTTTCTCTGCCAAATATTTATGCAGGCCTTCATTACGCAACTTACAAGCCGGACAATGGCCGCAACCGTCGCCCTGCACGCCGTTGTAGCAGGTCAGCGTGTCGTGGCGCACCAAGTCGAGCACGCCCAGTTCGTCGGCCAAAGCCCAGGTCTGGCATTTGTCGATCCACATCAACGGCGTATGCAAGACGAATTGCTCGTCCATGGCCAGATTCAAGGTCACATTCAGACTTTTAATAAACGCGTCCCGACAATCGGGATAACCGCTGAAGTCCGTCTGCGACACACCGGTCACAATATGGTTGACGCCCCGTTCACGGGCATACACGGCAGCAATGCTGATGAAGAACAAATTTCGCCCGGGAACAAACGTGTTCGGACAGCTTCCTTCCGGCTTTTCCTCATCCATCTGCATGGTGGAATCAGTCAACGAGTTCCTCCCCAATGAACCGACGAAAGAAACATCCATACAGTCCCAGTCCACACCGGCCCGTGAAGCTATGGCCTTGGCCAACTCCACTTCCTTCACATGCTTCTGCCCGTACACAAAACTCAAGGCCACGACTTTCTTGAAATGTTTTTTGGCCCAAAACAAACAGGTGGTGGAATCCTGGCCGCCACTGAACACCACCAAGGCGGTTTCCTTATTCATGGTCATAATTGAGACACCTTTAATATATTATAAGAAATGTTCTTGTCGTACACATCCACGCCTTCCACACGTTTCACCCAACGCACCACGCGAATCGTGACGGGAAGTATGATGACCTCATAAAGCGTCTTCAGCAAAATCTGCCAGAACATCATGAGCAACAGATTATCCCAAGGCACAAGACCGCCCAAAGCTATCGGGAAAAAAATCAGCGAATCGGCCGTTTCTCCCGCCACAGAGGACAGGACGGCGCGCAGCGAAAAGCGACGCCCCCCGGAAGCCACCTTCATCACGCTCATGACGTACGCATTAAGGAAGGAGCCGGAAAGGAAAGCCAGAAACGAAGCGGCCGCCACACGGGGAGCCAGACCGAACAGGTTGTGAAAGCCTTCCTCGTTGTTCCAATACGGCGCACCGGGAATGAGGTCGGCCACATAACCGAAGAAGACAAACAGGAAGTTCATCAGGAACCCAGTCCATATCAAGAATTTGGCCTTGTTGAACCCCCAAACCTCGACGATGCAGTCGTTCACGATATAAGAAATGGGAAAGACCAAAATCCCGGCCGTAATATTAAACGGACCGAACATGATTTGCTTCGTGGCCAAAAGATTGGCCGAAATGAGACACACACAAAACAGTATCCCCATCAGCATGAAGGATACACTGACTGTTTTTTCTTTCATATAATCTTGTTTTTTAAGAGGTTACCAAGCACTCATCGCGTATTCTATCCGGAACGCGGGAACAAAGATACGATAAAGACGGGAGAGAACAAAAAGAACCTATAAAAAAAGTTTATCAGGTGGAAAAAGAAAAAAGAATTCGTACCTTTACCTATTATTTATAATTTTTTACGGAAAAAATGAAAAAACAAATTTTAAGCCTATTTCTGGCCACATACTGCGGAATGGCCTTTGCACAAACGAATTATAAAGTAACATTCACCACAGACCAGACTGACATCACCAACGTGTACCTGTGCTCGAAAGAGGATGGCACCGTCCTGGACAGCGCAACCTGCCAAGACGGCAAAGCCTCATTCGACGGGAAAACCAACCTCCCCCAAATTGCAGCCATCAGCATAGACCAACAAGCCAAGAAGCCGGTAACTTTACTGATATTGGACGATACGCCGGCCACCATTGTACAAACTTCCGGCTCAACGGACATCAACGGCTCCCCATTGAACCGTAAATACTCCGAAATAAAGGAAAAGGCCAGAACGTATGACAACCAAATGAAAAAACTGCAAATAGAAGCACGGGATATCGCACAAAGCCACAATGGCAACCTGCCGGACGCTGACGCCGACCGGCTGCAACAAGCTTTTGATGAAGCCGTACAAGGGCAAGCCGAAAGCATCCGGCAAGCCTTGGAGGAAAACAAAGACAATTTGATTCCGGCCCTCCTCATCTCTGCCTACGGAGACCGGCTTGAAGACCAATACGTAGGAAATTATCTGGAAACGTACGCCTACAAAGACAACGGATGCCTCAATGAAGTAAACCAATACATGGCAGCCCTGAAACGTAAAGCCATCGGTAGCATGTTCACGGATTTTACCATGGATGACATGGAAGGCACGCCCCACAAGCTGTCCGACTACGTAGGTAAAGGGAACTATGTCTTGGTAGATTTTTGGGCCAGTTGGTGCGGCCCATGCCGTGCGGAAATGCCGAACGTAAAGAAAGCCTACGAACAATTCCACCCGAAAGGATTTGAAATCGTAGGCATCTCGTTCGATGCACAAAAAGGCGCATGGGAAAAAGGCACGAAAGATTTGGGCATCACTTGGCCACAAATGTCCGACTTAAAAGCTTGGAACTGCGAGGCAGGCAAACTATACGGTATACGAGGCATCCCGGCCACCATACTTTTCGGCCCAGACGGCAAAATCGTGGCCACGGACCTGCGCGGAGAAGAACTCCAGAAAAAACTGGAAGAGATTTACCAATAACCCGCAAACAGAACGTTCCTACGTTCCCATTCACGGAAGATGGCATCTCCGGATATTCCGGAAACGCCATCTTTCGCTTTATTATCCCGCTAAATTATGCTCTTGCCCAAACCTTAAAAACTAAAGTCTATACCCAGACCAAACACTTTGTTGGTACGGGTGAAAGAGTCACTACCCTTCAACGCCCCTGTCGCCACCAAAGCGTCGGCCACAGGCTGTCCGGCCGCCATGGCCACCGTATTGCTAATGCCATTATAGTCGTTCGTCGTACGGTTGTAGTCCTTATAGAAAGTCTGGAAATAAGCCACGTTCACTTTGATATGCTTTGTGGCTTGTATGCCGAAGCCCACCCCCATAGAGTTGGAGCTGACATTAAAACTCATGTCCTTCATATAAGCATCCGTCAGTCCGTAATGCGTGTTCTGCCATCCGGCACTGAACTGCAACCTGTCGCAAATGTCGTATTCCACCCCGGCCAGGATTTCCCTTGAACCGCTTTCAAGAAGTTTTTGGGAGTCGCCTTCCTGCGAAGCCTGTTTGTCGAAATAATGATGGTAACCTGCCATCACACGCAACGATGGCAGGATTTCGTATTGCGCACCAAGGGTCAACAGTGCCGGAATGTCTTCCTTCACAGTCCGCCCGTCGCGGAACTTGTCCAACATGGCCAAGCGTTCAGCCGACTCACTGTTGGCCGCACGGTTGTCCAAACGAATTTTCGTCTTAAACTCATACTTGGCGCCAAAGTTGAACTTGCCTATTTTATAGTCCAAGCCGATAATGGGCGTAAAGCCCCACCCCGTCTGGTCGCAGTTAAGCGTCACGTCTTCTGTAGCTACCGCCAAAGTACCCATTTGTTTGGCAGCCGCACCGGCCTTTTGGGCCAATTCGGCATACTGTTGCGCCAAATCCTGATTTCCGGCAGCGGCAGCCTGTTCGGCAGCCGCCGTCAGTTGGCCGGCTTTTTCTAAATAAGAAGCCATTTGGCTTGAAAACAAAACCGGAGCACTCACCATTCCACCATCGGCCGGATTATTCACCGATATGTTCTTCACATAACCGTAGTAGTTCGTCGTGGCATACACCAAACGTCCACCCACGAAAGCCGACAGGTTGTCCGTCACCTTATAGGCCGCACCGATTTGAAACCCATAATAATATTGGCGTCCGCGCATGTAGCTGTCCATGGAATAGCTGTTGATGCCCATATCTTTCCCCAATAAAGGCAGCAACGCTGCCTGACTCTCAAAAGAGCCTAAACCGTCCTCGAAGGCGCACTTTCCACCTCCACCGCCAATGGCGAAATTGAAAGAATACGACCAACGGCCACGATTGTAAGCCGCCTGCAAAGAAGGAACAACCGGAGCTTTGGCATCTCCTTTGAACAGTTTGGAAGATTCTCCACGATTGCCTGCACCGTATGCAAAAGGCCCAAACACAGAAGTAACCTCACGCGTTTGGTAGGCACTTTGGAAGTTCAAGGACAGGTGTAACCCATCCGGCAAGAAAGCTACACCCGCCGGATTACTATACACCCCGTCAATGCCAATGGCACCGTCTCGCGCGGGATTGCGCAAGAACGTCACATTCTGATTCGTGTTCGTAAGTAGCCCTCCGGCAAAAGTTAAACTTGAAACCATCAAACCAAAGGAAGCCACAAGAGTTTTTTTCTTCATACCTATGAATATTTCTAAAAATCGGGCACAAAATTAACGATTAAAACTTATATTCACAAAGAAATCCCCTGTTTTATTCTATTCCCAATCGTTACAAATACAACAAATACAGATTAAGGATTCCATTTCACGACAACGCACCTCCATTTAACGCCCACACAAAAAGCTTCCTTTGATTTTCCATTCTACCGGAATACCTCCAACGCTCTCCTATAATTCACACAGAATATTTGTATATCAACAAAATAAACATATATAAGCAAACTTTTTTCTACCATTTTCGCTCCCCCTTTCCTATTCCGTTTTTTATACTTATATTTGTTGTGGCCTTTCGACATACTTGCTTCGATGAGAATTAAACCTACTTAAAAATGACGGATATGAAAAAAACGCTATTTTTATGGTTGGCATTGGGAGCCACCGTGACTGCTTTTGCCCAATCCCCCAATGGCATCACCAAAACCTCGGCCGTACAAACGGGACAGACGAAAAACAAGGGAGAATCAATCATCTATAAAAGAAACACCCTACATACGACAGGAAAAATGGTAGAAACGGGACGCAAGGCACCGGACTTCCACCTGACACAGTCTGACCTGCAAGACTTAAAACTCTCCGACTTCAAAGGTAAGAAAGTCATTCTGAACGTATTCCCCAGTTTAGACACCCCCACTTGTGCCGTTTCCGTACGTGAATTCAACGAAAAGGCATCGGGACTGGAAAACACGGTCGTGCTCTGCATATCCATGGATTTGCCTTTCGCACAATCACGGTTCTGCACCACCGAAGGACTTACCCGCGTCATACCGCTTTCGGCCTTCCGAAGCCAGGATTTTACCAAAAACTACGGTTTGCAGATTGCAGACGGCCCCATGAAAGGCTTGTTGGCCCGGGCGGTGATCGTGGTGGACGAAAAAGGAATCGTACGGCACACCCAACTGGTCAAAGAGATTTCACAGGAACCGGACTATGAAGCGGCATTGGAAAGCGCCGCAACGGCAACTACGGAGTGAGGACGCAGGCGCATACCCGCCTTCTGCCGCAAACTCCAAAAGGAAAAGGCTTATGGAGCAGATTTTATCCGCTGTCATCCCTCTTTTGACGGAAGTTTTTTCGTATCTTTGCCGCTTTAAGAATCATCATAAAAAAACAAACGATATATGTTCGACAATTTGAGTGAAAGACTAGAACGGTCTTTTAAAATCCTGAAAGGTGAAGGCAAAATCACCGAAATCAACGTGGCTGAAACCTTGAAAGACGTGCGCCGCGCATTGCTCGATGCCGACGTGAACTACAAGGTGGCCAAGACTTTTACCGACACGGTAAAGCAAAAGGCATTGGGGCAGAACGTGCTGACAGCCGTGAAGCCAAGCCAGTTGATGGTAAAAATCGTACACGACGAACTGGCAACCCTGATGGGAGGCGAAACGGCTGAACTGAACCTGCAAGGCCATCCGTCCGTCATCCTGATGGCGGGTCTGAACGGTGCCGGCAAAACGACCTTGTCCGGAAAACTGGCTCTGATGCTGAAAAGCAAGAAACGTAAGAATCCTTTATTGGCGGCTTGCGACATCTATCGTCCGGCGGCCATCGAACAGTTGAAAGTGTTGGGCGAACAAATCGGCATCCCCGTATATAGCGAACCGGACAACAAGGATGCCGTGCAGATTGCACAGAACGCTGTGAAAGAAGCCAAGGCCAAAGGTTACGACGTGGTCATCGTCGATACGGCCGGACGCCTGGCGGTGGACGAACAGATGATGCAGGAAATCGCCGCCATCAAGCACGGTATCAACCCCGACGAGACACTCTTCGTGGTAGATGCCATGACCGGACAGGATGCCGTGAACACAGCCAAGGAATTCAACGACCGTCTGGACTTCGACGGCGTGGTGCTCACCAAATTGGACGGCGACACCCGGGGCGGGGCGGCCTTGTCTATCCGTACGGTAGTGAACAAGCCCATCAAATTCGTCGGCACGGGAGAGAAAATGGAAGCCATCGACCAGTTCCATCCTTCGCGTATGGCCGACCGTATCCTGGGCATGGGAGACATCGTGTCGCTCGTGGAAAAGGCTCAGGAACAATACGACGAGGAAGAAGCACGCCGCCTGCAAAAGAAAATCGCCAAGAACCAGTTCGACTTCAACGATTTCATGTCGCAAATCCAGCAAATCAAGAAGATGGGTAACCTGAAAGACTTGGCTAGCATGATTCCCGGCGTGGGCAAGGCGCTCAAAGACGTGGAAATCGACGACAATGCCTTCAAGAGCATCGAAGCCATCATCCAGAGCATGACTCCGCGTGAACGTACCAATCCGGAAATCCTGAACACCAGCCGCCGCCAACGCATCGCGAAAGGTTCGGGCACCAACATACAGGAAGTGAACCGCCTCATCAAGCAGTTCGACCAGACGCGCAAAATGATGAAAATGGTGACGGGCAGCAAAATGGGCAAGATGATGGCCAACATGCCCAAGATTCCGGGTATGCCTAAAATGCCTAAACTATAATCGTAAACCAAAAGAGGAATAACCATGCAACTGATTGACGGAAAGGACACTGCCGCACAAATCAAGGCAGAAATTGCCGAAGAGGTAAAACAAATCGTAGAAACCGGAGGGAAACGCCCGCATTTGGCTGCCATCCTCGTGGGACATGACGGAGGCAGCGAGACTTACGTGCGCAACAAGGTTTTGGCTTGCGAAGCCTGCGGTTTTAAATCGACCCTGCTCCGCTTCGAGGATACTATCAGCGAAGAGGAACTTCTGGCCGAAGTGGACAAGCTCAACAAAGACGAGGACGTGGACGGATTCATCGTGCAACTGCCCCTCCCCCGCCATATCTCCGAACAGAAAGTCATCGAATCCATCGACTTCCGCAAGGATGTGGACGGTTTCCATCCCATCAACGTGGGAAGAATGGCTATCGGGCTTCCTTGTTACATCTCAGCCACCCCGAAAGGCATCCTGGAACTGCTCCGGCGTTACCATGTCGAGACGAGCGGCAAGAAATGCGTCATTCTGGGCCGCAGCAACATCGTAGGCAAACCTATGGCACAGCTCATGATGCAAAAGCAGTATGGCGACGCCACGGTGACCGTATGCCACAGCCGGAGCCGCGACTTGAAGAAAGAATGCCGTGAGGCGGACATTATCATAGCCGCTATCGGCCAACCCGATTTCGTCACGGCCGACATGGTGAAAGAGGGAGCCACGGTCATCGACGTGGGCACGACACGCGTCCCCGACGCCACGAAAAAAAGCGGATTCCGCCTCAATGGCGATGTGAAATTCGACGAAGTAGCCCCCAAATGTGCTTACATCACCCCCGTACCCGGCGGAGTCGGCCCGATGACCATCTGCATGCTGATGAAAAACACACTGTCAGCGGGCAAAAAGGAATTCTATCGTTAACAGGGTATTGAACAGACATAAGGTGTACCGCCTGCTTGACGGTACACCTTATTATATATAAGCCTTCGCGGACTTCAAAGCTGTGGCTCAAAAAAAGTTTTAGTAAAAATCCGACGAAACATTTGCAGTTTCAAATAAAATGCGTACCTTTGCATCGCTTTAAGAAAGGAACATGATACTTTCCACACAAGCACACCAAAATGGTGACTATAGTTCAGTCGGTTAGAGCGTCAGATTGTGGTTCTGAATGTCGTGGGTTCGAATCCCACTAGTCACCCAAAGAAAAAGGATTTCCCGTCGGGAAATCCTTTTTTAATGCCTTTATATCGTACTCCCCGATACAAAAGAACAGACAGATGCTCCCTTGCGAAAACATCCGTCTATTACGAATCCGAGAAATCAGATGAGGGCTGCCTCAAAAAATATATTGGACACGTAATTGCCCCAAGAATAGGTTTTTCTTGTAAAATTCATTGCAATGTTCTCCTACAAGGACATAACTTCCGTTCAGTTTTACGGCCAAATATTCATTCAAATAGAAGTTAGCTCCCAACGAAACGTCGCTTTCCCGTCCGCCCATGATGCCGGCCCTGCCATCGTTCAAGTTCGTATAATTGAAACGTGCCGTGAGTTCTACGGCCTGTTTACTGCCCGGCCTGCCGGGAATGCCGTACAGATCGTCATACGCAAACCCTCTTCCCCGGACCAGAAAGCCTGCCTGCACGTATCCTCCCTGCGGACGGTAAGCCTCCCCTTCCGTACGATTGAGACGGTTCAGAAAGTATTCCCCCTGTGCCATGAAACGCGGAGTGGTATAAAGTATCTCAAAAACGCCTTTGAGTTCTGTCCCTAAACGATCCACGGTGGCTTCCATCAATGGAAACGGGAACATGGATGTCACGCCATCATTCGATACAGTTTTTGTCGGCGATTCCACTGTATTCACCGGTTTGGTTCGGAAAGAAAAAGCACCGCCCACATGCAACAGATTCCCTTTCCACCGCTTGCGCCAGACGCCCCGCGAAGTGGAAACCAAAGCGTTAACCTGCCCGTCACCGATTTTATTGATGTCGTTATGCGTATACAATCCCGTAGCCCAATATCCAAATGGCAGAATGGAATAATAAGTCAACCCGAGCTTGCGTCCGTCCGTAAAAGCCAATACGGATCCGGCCGACTGATGAAAGCGCATGTCTGCCGTACTGATGAGCATATCCATGGAATAAGGTTCATAAGCATTTCCTAACGAAAGGACACCATGTTTAAAGTGATAGTTCAACAACAAATCCTTGATGGCTACTTTGTTTCCTCCCAAACCAATGTCGGCTTTCATTTCATATTGCTTGTAAGTGGCTTTAAAGCCCACACGGAAATCTTCCAAGCGATAATACCCCTGCACATTTTCCTTGCCGTAACCGGACACAGCGGCATCCAGCAATGCCCTCGAACGGAACTTCACCGTCAGAGGTTCGTCCGCCTGTGCCGTCATAAAGCAACTTCCCATGCCCAACCACATGCATGCCATCCATTTTCTCATACGCACCGATTCAAAATGTTCATGAATTGCGGAAGTGCCTCTTCCACAGGTATTGCCCAACCATAATCCGCCACATTGAAAATTGGAGCCGTACGGTCCGGGTTGACGGCTATCACGCAACGCGCTCCGGTGATGGCCGCCGTATGCTGTATCTGTCCGCTGATACCGATGGCGATATACAAATCCGGAGCTATCGTATGCCCGGTCTGCCCCACTTGCACGGAAGCGTCCACCAACCCGGCTTCCACTGCCGCACGAGACCCGGCCACCGTCACACCGATACGTTCGGCCCACTCCCGGATTTCATCGGCACATCTCCGCGTTTTCACGCCTCGTCCTATACCTATTATAATAGAACTGTCGTTCAGCGAAGTTCCGGCCACTTCTTCCGCCACGGTCTCCAACACGCGAACACGGCTGTCGGCTCTTCCGGCCTCATAAGCATGATAGACGATTTCCCTCCTCCTCGAAGTATCCTTCTGCCGGGCTTTCATCACCCCGGGACGTACGGAAGCCATTTGCGGCCTACAAACGGGGTTGACAATCGTAGCCATCAGATTTCCTCCGAAAGCCGGGCGTATTTGGCGCAACAGTCCGCTGTCCGTATCCATTTCCAACTCCGTACAATCTGCCGTCAATCCGGTATGCAGTACAGCAGCCAATCGTGCGGACAAACCACGACCGCATGGCGTAGCCCCGATAAGCAGGACCGAAGGATGCTGTTTGCGCACCAAGCCGGCCAACACCTCCGTATAGTTTTCCTCCACAAAATCCGATAGAAGCGAAGACTCCACCACGTGCACGCGGTCTGCACCGGCGGCTATCAACTCATCTGCCCATGCAGCCACCTCACCGCCTATCAGTACAGCCTCAACCGGTTGGGGACGGCAAGCCGCAAGTGCCACAGCCTTTCCCAAAAGTTCCCGGCTTACCGGTGCCAAAGCTCCGTCCATGACTTCCGCCCACACCCAAATGCCATTGGAATCATCCACAGGCTGTTCCTGCCTTTCGTCTTGACGCTGCATCACCCAAGCTCCAACCGGACAAGCCTGCACACAACCGCCGCACAACCGGCAATTCTCTTCATCCACCTCCGGAAAGTCGCCCATACGGATAGCCCCATAGGCACAACTTTCGGCACATATTCCGCAGGATACACATTGCCCGGCCTGTAATTGAAGTATAAAATCCTTATCTTTATTCATTTTCATCTTGCTTTTTAAAAATTAATCCCGCGTCTCATGCTTTCACGGACGACTGCAAAAAACTTTTCCCCGTCGGGAAGCCATTCCACGTCTTTCTTCCGTCGAGGCACCATGGTAGACACTACTTGAGTAGGAGATGCCTGCAATCCGACTTGCGAAGGTTCCAGTCCCAAGTCGCATTCATCCCAATGAAGGATGGTCTGCCGCTGAGCCCACCGCCAACCGGTCAGTGTGGGACAATCCAGTTCCCCCGTCTCCCGACCAACCGTCACGACACAAGGTAAATCCACCTCCATACGTTGGAGTAAACGACCGGCCTTCTTCCTCACACATATACAAGTATCCGATATGTCCGAAACCTCCATCAAATGCGTCACTTGGGGAATATCCAACTGTCCGGCTACCTCAGGCCCCACTTGTGCCGTATCACCATCCACCGCCATTTTCCCGAAAAGCAACAAGTCGTATTCACCCAACTTGCGCACGGCTGCCGCCAGTACCAGGCTCGTACACCACGTATCGCTTCCGGCAAATGCCTTGGAGGACAACAAAACCGCCTTATCCGCCCCTCTTTGCAAAGCCTCCCGGAGCACTTCTTCCGCCGAAGCGGGCCCCATGCTTACCGCCACTATCTCAGCCCCCGTCTGCCTTTTCAATTTTACTGCCAACTGCAAGGCATACAAGTCATCAGGATTTGTCCGGGTCATGGCCGACGAACGCTTCAGCGTCCGGGTTACAGGATCCATCTCTACCTTTGTAGACAAAGGCACTTGCTTTAAGAATACAATATACCGCTTCATATCTTTCGTATTTTATCTTCCATATATCCGAACCCTATCCACCTTTTTTATTGGAACGGGCATCCGCACACCTTTTTTGAAACTCAGCCGAAAACGGGTCCACCGTCCCGAAACGGTCCGGTGCAAACCCAGACGGATCCACAAACGGCTCTTCCCGCAAAATCAATTCTGCGGCCAAGCGTCCCATACCTCCACCGGCAGCCACGCCTCCTCCACAGCATCCGGCTACGGCATACAACCCTTCGTATGGACGCACCTGCCCGATAATGAATTTGGCATCCGGCACGTAACATGAAGGCCCGGCCACATAATGCGCGACACCCAGCGTTTCTATGTCCGGAAGATAACGCTGTAGCAACGGGGCACACTCGTCGAGCACTTTCCATTCTGCCGCCTTATTGAAATCGAAATCCTCCAACTTATCCGTCAATGTGTCGGGATTGAAGGCTTGACATTCACTTTCGCGCAAACCGATAATCAACGCCCCCACATCCGAACGGGTGAAAGCACGGGCATCGGGAATCACCGTAAAAGGATGGTTTGCCGGAAAACGCCCGGGGTTTGTTCCCGTAATCCAGAAATGACTCCGTACCGGAGTAAAAGGAAGCCCTACCCCTAAAGGACGCATCAACAGGTTGGCCCACGAGCCTGCGGCATTCACGACAACCGATGCCGGTACTTTTTCCCCGTCCGCCAACTCCACTCCTGTCGCCTTGTCTCCAACAGCCACAATGGCTTTTACTTTCGTATTCGGACGCAATTCCGCCCCGAGACTTCGTGCAGCACGTGCATAACCGGAACATAACAAAGCACAATCTATAAACGCATCCGTAGGCATGTAAAGCGCCTCTTCTACCGCCGAGACCTCCATCCAAGGAAGAAGTTCTTTCAAACGCCTCCGGTCGATACGTTCATTCGGTATTCCGAAACGTACGGCCGCTTCTTCCAATGCTTCGAGTTCTTTCAGCGATGCGTCGGACGAAGAGATGGTCACACTGCCGCACTGCTGCAGTTCGAGCGATTCCCCCAAAAGGCGCTCTATTTCATCGATGCAATCATACGTTTCCTGCACCATTTCCATCAAAGCCGGTTTGGTACGCGCCCGTGTCAACAGGCAGGCTGCACGGGACGAAGCCTGCGACGCTATCTCGTTGGCATCCAACAACAACACCTTCCCCGCCTTACGTTTGGCCAACTGGTAAGCCGTGGCGCATCCCAACAAACCGCCACCGATAATTATCACATCATAATCCTGTTTCATCGTCAAATCGCATTATATTGAGGATTCATATACAAAGTCGTACGCTCCGTCTGTTCTTTTCTACGCCCTTGAGCGGAATACCGTTTATAAATCAATACGGCAGCCACTGTGAACAATACCGCACAAACCGCGCCGACCGCGCATGCCATGTGGTTGTAAAGCGCAAACCACTCCATGTCGAAATTCAGAAACTCCTTGGTGGAAAGCAGAGTCACCGTACCCATGTAGCCGATGAAATCGATAATGGCAATGAAGAAACCTACATTTCCCCTGATACGGAAACAAGCGATGAAGCGATCGAAGAAAATCGTCTGGAAAGTCAGATAGGCAATGTAGAGGCACAGGCTCTGCACAAACAACCACACTACTGGCTGCCAATCCAATGCCTCATAATTCAGCGACACGTATGTCATGACCAAACAACCGGCAATGACCAGTCCCATCAAGCACATCAAAGCCCGAATATTGCTGCGGAAGAAGACGAAAGCGGCAAAAATCCCGAGGATGACCAACGTAACAATCGTATCCACCTGGGCGAAAAGCCAAGAAGACTGATTGCTCATATCCAGGATATTGACCAGAAAATCTTCCTTGATATCGCGCAGCACTAGCAACATGAAGTTGCCCACGAACAACAAGGTAAGAATCGGAGCGTAACCTCGGAACAAGAGCTTACGTCCGTTTCCGTCCAATGTCACACGTTCGTTACGCAGTGCAATATCTTCTTCCGTAGGCTGTGGCAGACGCTTCAACATATACCCCATAAAAACGAGAAGAGGCAAAGCAAAAGCCCCAATCACGGCAGGCATCCAGAACTGTCCCACGTGCATCTCGTTCATGGCAAACAAGCCGAAACTCTTGGCCACACCGGAACTGAACACCATGCTTACCCCCAACAGACTGGCCAACATATCCGTCACCTTGCGCCCCTCGATAAAGCTGAATATCACGCCCCACATGCAACCGAGCGACAAGCCGTTCAAAAACATGGCCGCCACATTGAACGGAGGAGCCAACAGGCCGAAGCCGACCAAAGCAGCCTCGGCTGCTACCGCCGAACAGACGAAAAACTTGAAACGACACTCCTTCTTCAACTCCGAAATCAACTTGATGCCAAAGAACTTGGCTATCACATAACCTAAAATCTGAATCGTCGTCACCGCCACCTTGTAGTCCGTGCCGAAGAAATCAAACCCCTCGAACGAAGCCGCCGTATAAGGTTTGCGTAAGGCATACACCAAAGAGTAGGAAAGCAAGGCTGCACCGCCCGCCCACAGGATGAGCAACGCATCCGAGAATCTTTTGTTCTGTACGATTTGTTCCATAACCATAGTTTTGTTTTCGGCTGCAAAACTATCCCAAACCGCCATCTGAAAAAATTAATTCATTATATATCATACGTCCGTCCAAACCCGTATTTATTATGTAACATTCATCTCACGGTAATGAAGCACGAAAGCAACAGGTTTGTAACATGGAAAACGTACCTTTGCCCCAAAGAACATACGTATGGACAAATTGGTATCACTCTACGAACGAATGAAGAAACTGCGCGAAGCCGGTGTACGGATGAAGGACATCTCCGAGGAGACGGGCATCGCGTCCAGCGTACTCTCCTCGCTCTATTCTTCCGTGCTCCCCACATACATCAATCTGCTCTCCGGAGGATGCGGTACGGAAAGTGCGTTAGACCAAGGGCTGCAACAAGTCAACAACGTGTCGAAACGCAAACTGCAAGGTTGCCTCGACGAATTGTACGACAAAGTGAGCCACATCGAGCCACGTTTCGTTTCCAACAAAAACGGCGGACGACCTTTCCTGGACGACATCGAGAAAGAAGCCATCAAATACCTGCCCAATGCCGGCATCTATACCGGGCTTTACCAGTCTTACAGTTCTTCATCCTACTCCGACGGACTGAAAGTGGAGCCTTATATGATATCCTCTATCGTAGATGGCGACACCATGCCCAAAGTCTATTGCCAGAACCTGTCGGGTGACTACTATATCGGCGTGGGGCTGTTCTCGCCGTTTCAAATCGGTTATCTGATGTTCAACGAACAAAAACGCCTGCAACTTGCCCTGAAGGTGGTCTACCTGCAACTGCCCATCATCGAGTATCCCCAAATCATGAAAGGAATCTATCTGACACACGACTACAACCGCAATCCGATCGCCCGGCGCATCCTCTTTGTCCGGCAAGGCGACGAAATCCCACTGGAAGAGTTTGCCGACTTACGCACAGAAGTAATCCCCAAAGCACAACTGACCGGAGAACTGTTGGAATACTACAATTACACTTGCTGCAACGAGGATATCATACGGAGCATGATGCTGATATCACCGGACAAGGATACCAAAGAACTCCAACGCGAAAAGCAGCTCCTGAAAATCCTCAGTACACAAGAGGCTCCCTGAAAAAAGGTCACCCGCCATACGAAAGGCCGCAGAAGGAGATATCCTTCTGCGGCCTTTCGTATAAAACCTTACTTTCATTCTTCCGTCAGACGAATCGCAAAGCCGCCTCCGCGAGCCATATCCAACGTCAGTTTCGTATTCCGGTCCACGTTCATCATCTCACAGGCATACGTTGTCGGATGCTCGCCCGACTCCGGTTTATCCTTGAAAACCACGGCGCGGTAGGTCTTCCCGCGTTTCAGGAAACCGAAGTCCACCGTCACGCTACGCGGTGTCCAGTTCGTCATGCCGCCCACGTACCAATCCTTACCGGTTTGTTTGGCCATCACGATGTACTCGCCCAGACGAGCATCGAGCGGAAGAGTCTTGTCCCACACCGAAGGAACTTTCGACAGGTAATCCAAGATGTCGGGATATTTGTCATATTCCGAAGGCGCGTCGCACAGGTAACCGATCCAATGGTCGAATATGACGTACATGGACAAGACATGCGAACGCGTCCCCATGTTCATCGGAGGGATGCTGTCCCGGTCACGCGGTTGGAACTCTTCGGGCGTCACGTTGCGCATGCCGCCCGGCGTGTAATCTTCCGGTCCGGCCAATGAACGGATGAAGGGGAAACGTGTATGGTATTCGGGCGTGATGGTCTTTTCCCAGAAATTGCATTCGGCTCCTCTCACAGCCTCATAATTCATCACGTTGGGGTAAGTACGGTTCAAGCCCACCGGTACGGGACACCCGTGGAAGATGGCCACCATCCGGTACTGCGCCAACCGTTCGGCAAATTCGCGACCCCAGCGCATGGCAATCTGGTCGTTGCGTTCGAAGAAATCAATTTTGGCACCCGCCACCCCGCACTCGTGCATCTGCTTGATCCAATCGTCCGGATTCTCCAACGGGCAACTGGCCCAAGTCCAAACCAATATCTTCACGTTCTTCCCCCGGGCATAGTCGCACAATTCCTTGATGTACTCCATTTTCCATCCGGCATCGAGCGTCATGTATTCTATGCCGTTCTCCGAAGCCCAGTCCACATAGTATTTATAAAGTTGCAACGAAAGATGTTTGTTCCCCACCGGGAAGTCCACGCCTTCCACCACGGCTTTATGCCACCATTCCCAAGCACTCTTTCCGGGTTGTATCCACGAGGTATCCTCAATCTTGCAAGGTTCGGCCAACATGTAGACCAACTCATTGTTCAACAACGTCTTGTCATCGTCGGACACGATCATGACGCGCCATGGGAACGTGCGGTTGCCTCCCGTCCTTGCTATGTAATCCTCACGTGAAATCACCAAATGGTTGGAATACCAACGGTAAGGGTTCGACGGGTCTCCGTCCATCACTTCCTTGGGATAGCCCGCCCACTTTCCGCGCATGGCATTCTGCCCGGCGGCTTCCATATACAAGCCGGGATAATCGTAAGTGTCCGATTCCGTCACCACCACCTTGTAGGGCTTGCCGGGATACTCGAAGAGCACCGGAGAAACGGAAAAACGTCCGGCCGGAATCTCACCCGGCGAACGGTACACCTTGTAAAGCCGCTCGAAGTTACGGTAGCCCTGATGAATCTGGTGCACCTTGCCCGACTGTTCACGCTCGGGTGCGGTATTGCTGTCGCACTCAGGGAAATACACCGTAGGGGTAAAAGCGAAATTGAACACGGCATCTTCGCTCTCGATGATGATTTCCTTGTCCCAATGCGTCACGAAACGGTAAGCCCACCCTTCGTTGTAGGCTCTCACGACCAAGTCGTAGTCCGTGCCGTAAGACAGCACGATTTCATTGTACGCCTCTTTCAGGGTCTTGTTTTTCCCCGCCACGACGTCTATCTTGCGGTTCACACGGTCTTTCTTCACAGAGGTCACGGGGTCGCCTCCCACGTGGCACCCGTCGGACAGGTTCATCCCTATCACTGAAGGTTCCACCAACTTCACCTTATCGTACCACACTTCAAATTCCGTACGCCCTTCCACACGGAGCTTCACCTCCAGTTTCTTGTCGGGCGAAGACAATTTGTACTCTTCCGCTCTCAGGGCAAACGTCCAACAGAAGAATACCGCCAAAGATAACATGATTTTTTGAGCCATATCGCTATATAGATTTAAGAATGATTATTCGTCTGCAAAGTAAGCCTGTTTCACTAAAAGCCGAAATGGAGAGAATCACTTATCACATGGACAATTTTGCGATTCTCTCCATTCCTATATGACTTGCCGTACAGCCGCTCATTCCACACCCCACTGCTTGTTCGGCGTACGCCCCAACACGAAATGCAACTCACCGCCACGGACGATATCCTCGTGATCGATGTAACAACGGTTGTAAGGCTTGCCGTTCAGCGTGGCCGACTGTATGTAACAGGCATCGGGCGCATTCCCCTCCGTAGTGACTACAAACTTACGGCCTTTGGCATAACGGCGGTCGAGCACGATTTCCACACGGTCGAACACAGGAGCAGTCAATTCATAACGCGTCTCGCCCGGACAAAGCGGATGGAACCCCGCAGAAGCCAGTATATACCAAGCCGACATCTGCCCCACATCTTCATTGCCGCATAGACCGGCCAGATTGTTCTTGTAAGCGTCGGCGCAAATCACACGCGTCCAGTACTGCGTGAGCCACGGTGCCCCTAAGCGGTTGAAGAGGAAAGGCACGTGGTGCACGGGTTCATTGGCATGGTTGTAATAGGGATTCCAATAAAATTCGCGCGGCGTGTTTTCAAAAAAGGATTCCAAATCGGCTAGCACTTTGTCGCGACCGCCCATGATTTCCACCATGCCGGGCACGTCGTGCGGCACGAACCAACCCTGTTGATAGGGATTGCACTCCATGCAACCGTACCACTCCTGCAAGCGTCCCTTTTCCGGCCAGTCCGCCCACGAGCCGTCGGCGTTGCGCACGCGGAACCATCCCTTTTCCTTATCGAAGATTTTACGGTATGCCTGCCCACGCCGGTGATAGATGCCGGCATCCTCCGTCTTGCCCAGAGCCTCGGCCCATTCGCCTACACACCAGTCGAAGTATCCGTATTCCAACGTTTCCGATATGCCGCTGCCGCCGGGCGAGTATCCCAGTTCCGGATGATGGCCGATGCGGTCGGCGGTCTGACGGGCAAAGCGGTAAGCTTTCTCCACGTCGTATCCGCGTATGCCTTTCATATAGGCATCGACGATGACGGCTATGGCCGGATTACCCAACATGCAGCCGCTGTAAGCGTTCAGGAACTCCCAACGTTCGTACACGCCCGTACCGTTTTCCTCGGCCAGAGTGACAAACGAGTTGATCATGTCGTTCACCACCTCCGGATTGATAAGGTTTTGCAGGGGGAACTGGCTGCGGAACACATCCCAACCGCTGAATACCGTACGCTTCTTGAATGCGTCGGTCTTGTACACCTTCCGGTCTCCTCCTACGTATTCACCCGTCACGTCGCGATAGTCACGCGGGTCTATCATCGTGTGGTACAGCGAAGTATAAAAAATCGTGCGCTCATCCTCCGTCCCCCCGAAGATTTTGATTTTCGACAAAGCCTCGTCCCACAGCGCAGCCGCCTTTTCACAATACCGCTCGAAGTCCTCACCCTTCAATTCGGCTTTGAAGTTCGCCTCCGCCCCTTCCAGACTGACAAAGGAAATGGCCGTGCGCATCAGCACCTGTTCGCCTTCACGCGTGGGGAACTCCGTATAAAATCCCAGGTGGTCTCCCTCCATGCGGTCGGGACGTTCCGTCACCTTCGCCCGACGCACCGCCTCGGCAAATTCCGGCGAAGTCACGTTTTCCAACTTGCGCCCCATGCCTTCGGGAAATTCGGCCGACCATACGCCGTAACGTTCCAACGGCTTGCTGAAACGGGTGTAAAAGTAGACCGTATAATCGGCCTTCCCTCCCCCGTTGCCCCAACCGCCTCCGTCGGGCGTGCAACGCATCCATCCGCAGATGGTGTAGTCGTCCACACGCTCCACGTACTGCCGGACAGACGTACCGCCCACACGGCGGGCCAAGTCGATTTGAATGCGCGAACATTCGTTTTCCGGATAAGTGAAACGCATGACCCCGCCGTGAGGCGTGGCCGTCAGTTCCGCCCGGATGTCATAGTCGGTCAGGCGGACAGCGTAATATCCTGCACGTGCCGTCTCGCTCTCTTTGTCGTAACGCGAACGATAGCCCTCTTCCGGACGTTCCGCCTCGCCGCGATACGTATGCAAAGGTCCTGTGGTGGGCATCACCAGATAATTCCCCAAATCGCCATACCATCCGACACCGCTCATCTGGGTCAAGGCAAAGCCTTCGATGGTCGTATGTTCATAACTGTACCCCGAACCGTTGTCGCCTCCGGTAATGGTATTGGGGCTGACCTGCGTCATGCCCCACGGCGTAGCCACACCAGGAAAGGTCTTTCCCAACCCATGTTCGGCCTTGGCCATTTGCGTGTTCGTCGTGGCTCCAATAAACGGATTTACATACTCCGACAAGCGTTTCCCGTCACGAGCCTGCACGCCCAAAGACCACACGACCGCTATGGTCAGCACTCCGGCCTGCTTCAAATTCATCTTTATTTCCATGATATTCCGTATGATATTTAAATAGTATAACTCTGTGTACAAAAGTACGAAAAGAAAAACTTGCCCATGTCCGAAATTCTCGTCAAAAACATGTAATTTTGCTTCATAGTCAATATTTTTTATTACAGGCCGTAAAACGGGCAGTCCATCAACAACACTCTATCATTCAACCACTTCCGATTCTTTAAAAATCATCAGGAGATTGATTTTTTATTCTGCGCCAAACGATTTTCCACTCTCATGAGATTGATTTTTCGTTCTGCGCCAAACGATTTCACGAACTCCGCTCAACAATCCACCGCCCCCTGTTTGTCAAAATAAGCCACCACACCTCCGGCATTCCGCACCGCCTCCTGTCCACCCCCAAACGCCCCACCGCAAAATCGTCCATATCATAAGTGATTCTATCCATTTCCCAAACCGTAAAAAGCATGTTACTTTGCATCCGGAAACAAACAAACTTAAATCAACTCATTCACATGAAGACGAAAACGAACCTTTACCTATTTTTGATTGCGCTGATTTCTGCCATGGGCGGATTCCTCTTCGGTTACGACTGGGTCGTCATCGGTGGCGCGAAACCTTTTTATGAACAATATTTCCAGATTGCAAACAGCCCCACGATGCAGGGTTGGGCCATGAGCAGCGCGTTGATAGGCTGCCTCATCGGTGCGTTGAGCGCAGGAAAGTTGAGCGACCGATTAGGACGTAAACCGATTCTGATCGTGGCCGCAGGGCTGTTTATCTGTACAGCCATAGGGACCGGTGCAGCGAATTCCTTCGGATGGTTCAACGTGTTCCGCCTCATCGGCGGATTCGCCATCGGCATCGCCTCGAGCCTTTCTCCTATGTATATAGCGGAAATCGCCCCGGCCCACTTGCGCGGACGTTTCGTGTCCATCAACCAGTTGACGGTGGTACTGGGTATCCTCAGCGCACAAATCGTCAACTGGCAGATTGCCGAACCGGTGGCCGACCATGCCACAGCCGAGATGATCCGCCTATCTTGGAACGGGCAGACGGGATGGCGGTGGATGTTCTGGGCCATGACCGTACCCGCCGCGCTGTTCTTCTTCTTCAGTTTCGTGTTGCCCGAAAGCCCGCGTTGGTTAGCTTCGTCGGGATATAAGGAGAAAGCATTCAGAATCTTCACGAAGATAGGCGGCGAGGCACATGCTCGTGAAGAACTGGCCGCCATCGAAGCCGCCTCGCACGAAAAGACCGTGGAGGGCGGATTCCGGCAGTTGCTCCATCCCTCGATGCGCAAAATCCTGCTCATCGGAGTGGTAATGGCCGTGTTGCAGCAATGGTGTGGCATCAACGTCATCTTCAACTATGCCCAGGAAATCTTCATGGCTGCCGGTTACGGCGTGTCCGACGTGTTGATGAACATCGTGGTGACGGGAGTAACCAACGTGATTTTCACCATTCTGGCCATGTGCGTGGTAGACCGTTGGGGACGCAAGGCACTGACACTCTTCGGCGCGTTCGGCCTGACGTTAATCTACACTTTCATGGGCGCAGCCTACTGGTTCCACATCAGCGGCGTACTGCTGCTTGTCATCGTGGTGGCCGCCATCGCCTGCTATGCCATGACATTGGCTACGACCATGTGGGTCATCATCTCCGAAATATTCCCCAACCGCATACGGGGTGTGGCCATGTCTGTTTGCACATTTGCCTTGTGGGCAGCCTGCTTCATACTGACTTACACGTTCCCTGTACTGAACACGGGACTGGGCGCAGCCGGGACATTCTGGCTCTATGGCATCATCTGCCTCGCAGGAGGCATCTTCGTATGGCGCCGCCTGCCTGAGACGAAAGGCAAGAGTCTGGAAGAAATCGAACACGAACTTATCCAATAACTTCATACATCATGGAAAAAATCACATCCTATTTGATTCAAAGCACGGTGAACACCTCCGAGGTGCGTGCATGGGAAGAGGACATCCTGCTCCCCACCTACGAAATCGGCAAGGAAGAAAAGAACCCGATTTTCTTGGAAAAACGTGTATACCAAGGCAGCAGCGGTTCGGTATATCCCTATCCGGTAGTAGAAAAAATCTCAGATGAAAAGAAAGACAAGCTTTACCATGCGCTCTTCATCGAGAACGAATATATCAAGGTGATGATACTCCCGGAACTGGGCGGACGTATCCACATGGCCTACGACAAGGTAAAGCAACGCCACTTCGTGTACTACAACCAAGTGGTGAAGCCCGCGCTCGTCGGGTTGACCGGCCCGTGGATTTCGGGCGGTATCGAGTTCAACTGGCCGCAACACCACCGCCCGTCCACGTTCCTGCCCACAGACTTCTCCATCGAGGAGCATGCCGACGGCAGCAAGACAGTATGGTGCAACGAAGTGGAACGCATGTTCCGCACCAAAGGCATGCAAGGCTTTACGCTCTATCCGGGCAAGGCATACATCGAAATCAACGTGAAGATTTACAACCGTACGTCTTTCCCCCAGACGTTCCTGTGGTGGGCAAACCCGGCCGTGGTGGTCAACGACCACTACCATTCAGTGTTCCCGCCCGATGTGAACGCCGTGTTCGACCATGGCAAGCGTGACGTGTCATCGTTCCCCATCGCAACAGGCGTGTACTATAAACAAGACTACTCTGCCGGTGTGGACATCTCGAAATACAAGAATATCCCCGTGCCGACCTCATACATGGCCATCCAATCGAAATTCGACTTCGTAGGAGGCTATGAAGAAGACGTGAAAGGCGGATTGCTCCACGTGGCCGACCATCACGTGTCGCCGGGAAAGAAGCAATGGACATGGGGAAACGGCGACTTCGGACGCGCATGGGACCGCAACCTGACGGACGAGGACGGCCCGTACATCGAACTGATGACGGGCATGTACACCGACAACCAACCGGACTTCACCTGGTTGCAGCCCTACGAGGAAAAGTCGTGGAAACAGTACTTCATGCCTTACGCCGAGGTGGGCTACGTGAAGAATGCCACCAAGGACGCGTTGCTGAACATGGAAGTCAAGGAGGGCAAAGGCAAAGTCATCTTGTACACCACCGGAGTGAACAAGGACGTGCATGTGTTCGTCAAGGACAACGTGGGCGGTGCCACCCTTTTCGACAAAGTCATCTCCATCTCTCCGGCAGAACCGTTCCAAGCAGAATTTGCAGCCGAGGGCTTGAAAGACGAAGACATCCTGGTTGAAATCCGCAACCATGAAGGCCGTATCCTGGTAAGCTATCAGGCCGACAAACCGGAGATCAAGCCCGTACCGGATCCGGCCAAAGCCGCCAAAGACCCGAAGGACATCGCGTCCACCGAGCAACTTTTCCTGACGGGACTGCACTTGGAGCAATACCGCCACGCGACTTACAACCCGATGGACTACTATGAGGAAGCGTTGCACCGCGAACCGGGCGACGTGCGTTGCAACAACGCCATGGGGTTGCTCCTGATGCGCAAGGGACAATTCGCCAAGGCTGAAGGTTATTTCCGTAAAGCCGTCGAGACCCTGACGGAACGCAATCCGAACCCTTACGACGGTGAACCGTATTACAATCTGGGTTGGAGCTGTCTGATGCAGGACAAAACGGACGAGGCGTACGACGCTTTCTTCAAATCGGCTTGGAATGCCGCTTGGCAGGATGCCGCCTATTACAACTTGGCTGCCATCGACTGCCGCAGGGGCAACTTCGAGAAAGCTCTCGACCTGATAGACCGCTCGCTCGTGCGCAACTGGCACCACCACAAGGCACGCCAACTGAAAGCTTCCATCCTGCGCCACTTGGGACGTAAGGAAGAAGCCCTCGACCTGATAGCGGAATCGCTCAAGATAGACCGCTTCAACATGGGATGCCGCTTCGAGCAATATCTTCTCACGGACGACGACAACGTACTGAAGGAAATGCAGCGACTGATGCGCGGCGCAGCCCACGTCTACATCGAATACGCACTCGATTTCGCACAGGCCGGACTTTACGACGAGGCCATCAACTTGTTGGAGGGTTACGCCGCCACACAAAGCTCAGTCTACCCGATGGTACATTACGCGTTGGGCTACTGCCACTCACGTAAAGGCGACACAGTCAAGGCGCTCGAATATTACAAAAAGGCCGAACAGGATGACCATTCTTACTGTTTCCCCAACCGCATCGAAGAAGTATTGGTGTTGCAGGATGCGATGAAAGAGAACCACAAAGCCTGCGCCAAAGCGGCCTACTCCCTCGGCAACTTCTGGTATGCCGCACGGCAATACGACAATGCCATCACATGTTGGGAGGCATCGGCCGCCATCGCCCCAACGTTCCCCACCGTATGGCGCAACCTCTCGCTGGCTTACTACAACAAACGCAATGACCCGCAGAAGGCCGTGGATACACTGGAGAAGGCTTACCGCCTCGATGAAAGCGACGCCCGCATCCTGATGGAATTGGACCAGCTCTACAAACGGCTCGGACGTCCGCAAGCGGAACGTCTCGCATTCCTCGAAGCCCATCCTGCCGAAACGGAAAGCCGCGACGACCTGTCCATCGAGCGCATCACGCTCTACAACCAATTAGGACGCTATGAAGAGGCCAAGGCACTGATCGCCGCCCGCAAATTCCATCCGTGGGAAGGCGGTGAAGGAAAAATCACGGGACAATACACCATCTGCCATGTGGAACTGGCCAAAATCGCCCTGCGCGAACACCGCTACGCCGACGCTTTGGCTTTGTTGCTAGCCACAGACCAATACCCGTATAACTTGGGTGAGGGCAAACTCATCAATGCCGAAGAGAACGACATCTGGTATTACAAAGGACTGGCTTACCGCGGACTGGGAGACGAAGAAAATGCCACGCTTTGGTTGCACAAGGCCACCCAAGGCTCTGCCGAACCGCAACAGGCGTTCTTCTACAACGACGCACAACCGGACAAGATTTTCTATCAGGGACTGGCTTGGCGCGCATTGGGCGAGGAAGGCAAGGCACGAGGACGTTTCAATAAGCTCATCAAGCATGGTGAGAAACACTTGTTCGACCATTGCCGCATAGACTACTTTGCCGTATCGTTGCCCGACCTGGCCATCTGGGAGGACAATCTGGACAAGCGCAACGCCATACACTGCAATTATGTGATGGGGTTGGGTTACCTCGGATTGGGCGACAAGGCACATGCCATGGAATATTTGGACAAGGCACGCACATTGGACATCAACCACCAAGGCGCACAAATCCATCGTGAATTATGCGAATAAACACACAAGTGATCTGTAATATGCCGACGGGCACCCCGGTCTACGGCTTCCGGTTGACGAACTCAACCGGAGCCGTGGTTGAACTGACCAACTGGGGTGCCCGTTGGCTTTCTGCCATCGTGCCGGACAGGAATGGAGAGATGGCGAATGTACTCGTCAGTCCGGCCGACCCGCTGTCGGACGAGTTCTACATGGGTGCCATCGTGGGCCGCTATGCCAACCGCATCGGAGGCGCACGCCTCTGCATCGATGGGCAAACCTACGAACTGGAAAAAAACGACGGGCAGAACACAAACCATGGCGGCTTCTCCGGCTTCGACCGCATGCTGTGGGACTGGGAAATTTTGGACGACGGTGTACGCTTCAAGCGGCTTTCTCTTGACGGAGAGGGAGGTTACCCTGGCAATGTTCACGTAACAGTGGAATACCGTTGGACCGATGATAACGAACTGTCCATTCGTTACTATGGAACGACAGACAAGGCAACCTTTCTGAATCTGACGAACCATGCCTACTTCAATTTGGGCGGCAAAAAAGAGCGAATCACGGGGCACATATTACACATCCCGTCACATACGATGTTGGACACCACCCCACAGTTCATCCCTACGGGAAAACGGGTAAATGTGGACGGCACGCCTTTCGATTTTACTTCAGCCAAGCCCATCGGACAGGACTTATATGACGACCACGAGCAACTGAAATGGAACAAAGGCTACAACCACTGTTACATACTGAAAACAGAAAAGTCTCCCGACATGGTGGAGGCCGCCCGATTGTCCAACCCCACCACGGGCCGCAGCCTGACGGTAAAAACCGACCTGCCCTCCGTACTGCTCTACACAGCCGGTTATTACGTCTACCCCGATACCGCCGTCTGCCTCGAAACGCAATACTATCCCGACACGCCATCGCATCCCGATTTCCCCTCCTGCCTGTTGCGCCCCGGGGAGGAATACCGGCAAACTACGGTGTTCCGGTTCGATACGGAATAAGACTTTACATCACCAACACGCCCCAAAATGCGTGTTGGCTTTTTCCAAACACTATAGAATCATCAGATATAAACAACCGACTTTCTGCCTTCATACAATATGCCCCGAACCTCATTCAACCTATATTTTACAGGTGTCAATGATTTGGGTTATCCACCTATTGAATCTCGGACATTTTTCAAGCATACTCATTATCCCCACCTCCAGTGCTATTAAGTTTCCCTCCAACACTTTATTGTAATCAGATTTCAAGGCCAACAATCTTTTAGAAGGTGCTCCCTCTGGAGATGAATTTATATCCTCTGGATTTTCATACGAGGAAACAATATTACCTGTTCTTTTAGCACATTCTTCTGGAAAATAGTATGCAAAGCCATTATTATTAGAAAACAAAAGAGCCTCAAATTCATGTAACTGGATATAAGAAAAGAAACGTCTATCTCCGATATTTTCATTCATAGCGCTTTCCAGTGCTTCGACACGCTCTATTTTACTGGCTTTCGCCATACATTCTTCATACCTTGGCATGGTGTTAGGTATCCTGAAAAAATCAATAAATGTAGTCACAACAAAATCCTTTCTTGAAGATTTCAGAAGCAATTTTACGGTATTCCATAAATGTTGGTAATTCACCATTCCACCTCTCCCGTTCCTACTGGTCCGGATTAAAACAGGAGTAATGCTAAATACACCAAATCCCTGTAAATAAGGAGAGATAACAGTTTTGACAAACTCCTGCTCAGTTTGTCCTTCCACAACAATATATACACGTCTCATAGCTGTCCTCCTATCATATTCTTCTCCCACAAATCACTAATAGACAAATCGTATTCATCCATCCATGTCGCCAAATCCTCTTCTGACAAATGCCTAAAAACAGATTGGCTTTCAACCCTATCCACAACTATAATATCTTTCACATCAAAACAATTCACTAAATTTGTAGATTGTGTGGATAAAATAATCTGACTCTTATTGGATGCACGTTTAACAAGTTCGGCAAACTTATTTATAGCAGCAGGATGCAAACCAAGCTCGGGCTCATCAATCACAATAATCTCGGGGGTTTTTGATTGCAACAGTAAAGTGGCCAAAGCAATAAAACGTAAAGTCCCATCCGAAAAACTGTATCCGTTAAGATACATATCAGTCTCCTTTTCTTCCCATTCCAGACGTATTCTTTCCTTATCATTCACATCCGGACGTAACTTGAAACACTTAAAATAAGGCGCAATGGAACTTACCACCCCTTCTATCAACCGAAAATTAGTTTCATCATTCTGCATCATAGAATAGAGAAATGCCGCCAAATTAGAACCATTGTCACGAAGGTATTCGTTATCATTGATATTACAATCTCCACGCATAGGAGAACTTGCACTGGTATCATGAAAATGATATACCGTAAAACTACTCAAATATTTCTTTAAATAACCGGCCCTCCATTTGAGATTTTGGATTAAAGAAGATTCTTCAACAGCGGAATCCCATAGCGTCTTATTCCATTCCGTATAATCCTTACCTTCTGTATGGAAATTATTGAAATAATCCCCCGTTTTTTCTATAAATCCCTTATTGGATTGCGCGGGTTTTATTTCAAAAAAGAAAGCATTATTATTATCGAAATCCAACAATCCATGGATGGAAGGAGATACCTTCCTCCCACGATACAACAAGCTGTCAATACCACCTTTTGACAAAGTATAACTTCCGAACCGTTGCTCATATATGGCTTTCGTCAATTCAAAAAATGAGATAAAATTACTTTTACCCACACCGTTTGACCCAATGAGCACATTCAATCGGTTTAAGGGTAAAGACAAATCCCTTATCGACTTATAATTCTTTATTATAACCTGCTCTATCATATCATACTGTTTTTATTATTCCAATCAGTCCCATAAACTCAAAACACATCTCACAAAGCCATGAAACCCCTTCATCCCATTTTGATTTATCATCCATATCAAAAGAGCATACTTTTATCTTTCATTACTTGTAATCCACACAAATATACTATATTCACACAACTCCAACAATCATATTATGGATTAAAGATAAAGTATTAACGATATTTTATGACACATATCAAGACTTTGCACAGCCATGTTGCATTAAACATTATAACAGGGCTATCCGAACAAATGCCCTTTACCTCACGGATACAACAAAAAGACCTGCTGAAAAACAGCAAGTCTTACATGGAGCGGAAAACGGGACTCAAACCCGCGACCCCCAGCTTGGAAGGCTAGTGCTCTATCGACTGAGCTATTTCCGCGTGATTTCCTTGAAATCGGATGCAAAGATAATGAAAAGAGCCATTATATGCAAGCCTATCGCGAAATTACAGTCATTTTTTACCCAGAATAGTTTCTCCTTTCCACTGGAGCAGCTCCGGACTCATCCATTTCAAGACTTGCCCCGTCACAGTCCGGCCTGCTTCCATTCCATGTATCCACCGTCAAGTTCCACTACCTTATAATGAAGCTCACTCAGAATCCGTGCAGCTTTCTTGCTGCGTTTCCCACTCCGGCAATACAAGGCTATGGTCTTGTTCTTCGGTAAAACGGCCTTGCTCTTCTGTTCGAAATCCGGTTGTAACACGTCTATGTTCATCGCCCCGGCAATATGCCCCTCCGCATATTCTTCGTCCGTACGTACATCTAAACGCACGACCGCCGTATCGGCAATGCATTCTTTGAATTCCGCTACGGAAAGCGAACGGAAATCCCCGTCCGAAACATGGCAACCGAAAAGGCTGCTCAAAAATGCACTCATTCCCATGGCTACCCCCAATATATAGAAACGTCTCATACTTCTCATTCTTTAATCCCCAATCAACAAAAACCGCATCATTCAACCGTCCGGACCCTATTCATATCACGAGGTTTGGGAGAAGGTTCTTCGTCCGGATAACCGAAAGCTATGGCATAAAGTAATTTATGCGTTTCGGGAAAATCCAATTCATCAAGCAATTCACGACCTTCCGGTTCATTCAGGAAACGGCAAATACCACCCAAGCAACATGAACCAATCCCCAACGATTGGGCCGCAATCATCATGTTTCCACCCAACAGCCCGCAATCTACCTGCGACAAATCATAAGTCGTATCGTATGCGATAAATACCAACACAGGTGCACCGTATGCAGCCCGAAGAGTGGTTTCCCCCTGTCCTTTCCCCATAAAACGGCTGTAAGCCGAATCTATCGAAGCCAACAAACGGGGATTGTCCACAACACGTACTTCCCACGATTGAAGTCCCTTCCCGTTGGGAGCATACAGCCCACATTCCACAATCTGCGCCCACTTGTCCTTCTCCACCGGTTGAGGCTTGTATCTCCGGATGCTGCGACGCTGCAGAATCGTATTCACGACTTCATTTTTCACCACCACACTGTCTGCCGCCCCCGTTTCTCCTTCACGGGAAGCAGGCTCCGTATGGCAACTGCAAAGCAGGAAAATGCCTGCTGCTAAAGATAATAGAGATCTCGTATTCATGTCTCGTTCCTCAATTATATAATTATTTAAAACCTTATCCTTTCTTTTTTGATTTGTATTCCGACGGCGACATGCCCATGTATTTCGTGAACTGCCGGGAAAAATAAAGCGAATCCTCATAACCGACCAACGGACTGATCTGACTGATTTTCAAATCTGTGAAATCCAGATAATGACAGGCTTCCTGAATACGGAGGTATCCCAAATAACGCAAAGGGGGAGAACCGGTCTTGTCCTCAAAGACATTGGAGAAGTAAGACGGGGAAAGTTTCACTTCGCGGGCAATATCCGTCAGACGGATTTTCTTATTCAGGTTTTCCTGCATGAAATGAATGGCACGCTGCACCACGTCTCGTTTTTCCTGCACACCCGCAAAACGGCACTCACGGTATTCTCCCAGAAACTTCATGGAACCCAAAAAGTGGAAAAGGCTCGTCGTGGCATACAGCATGTAGTTCTTGTTATACCCAGAACTGACCGAAGCATAAATTTCTTCAAACAGCAGCAGACGTTCTTTGATACGGGAATGTTCTGCCGGTGAAATATCATGCGGCTTACTGAACCCTACGCTGAAAAAGGCGGCTTTTGCGCCATCGAAATGAATCCAGTAAATCGTCCAAGGATTCTCGGCTTTACTGCCATAAGCATGTGCCTTATATTTGGGCAAAATGAAAAACTGGTTAGCCCCAACGTCATAACGCTTACCGTCCAGTTCGAACCATCCCTCCCCCTCTACACAATAAATCAGCACAAACTCATTGGAATCCTCCTCTTTCCGCTCACAATAATGAAAACCTGCATGCGGATAATAACCGATATCCGTGATATAAAGCTCGCGGCCCAAAGGGTCGCGCTTCAACTCTTCTATCAAAAATCCCGGCAAGACGACTATCCGTTCTCCCTTGAATCCTTCCTTTATCCGTGGCATGGCCTTTAATTTTTAAGGTGCAAACAAAGTTAGGAAAAACAAAGATATGAAAAGCCATACCTTCCTGTTTTTCTTGCAAAAAAAGAGTTGCATTCAGTAAAATATCTCCCGAAGCAACTCTTTTTTCATTCAATCACAATACGTAAAGTCTCACTTGATGCGCTTATAACCATACATAGCCAAATCCCCTAGCTCTTCCTCGATACGGAGCAACTGGTTATATTTGGCCATACGGTCGGAACGGCTCAAAGAACCGGTCTTGATTTGGCCGCTGTTCGTGGCCACGGCAATATCGGCAATCGTAGCGTCCTCTGTCTCTCCCGAACGGTGGGAAGTAACCGTTGTATAACCATGGCGATGAGCCATCTCGATGGCATCCAAAGTTTCGCTGAGCGAACCGATTTGGTTCACCTTGATCAAAATGGAATTGGCACATCCCATGGCAATCCCCTTGGACAAGAAGTCCACGTTGGTCACAAACAAGTCATCGCCCACCAACTGGCAACGTCCGCCGATACGTTCCGTCAACTTCTTCCAACCGTCCCAGTCATTCTCGCTCATACCGTCTTCAATGGAATCAATCGGATACTTCGTGATTAATTCTTCCAGGTAGGCAATCTGCTCGTCTGAAGTACGCTTCTTACCTTTCCCACCTTCAAAAATGGTATAATCGTACACTCCATCTTTATAGAATTCGGAGGAAGCGCAGTCCATACCAATCATCACATCCTTACCCGGCACGTAACCGGCAGCCTTAATGGCAGCGATTATGGATTCGAGAGCATCCTCAGTGCCGTCCAATGAAGGAGCAAAACCGCCTTCATCTCCTACAGCCGTGCTCAAGCCACGGCCGTGAAGCACTTTCTTCAAGGCATGGAACACTTCGGCCCCCATCCGCAGCCCCTCACGGAAAGAAGGAGCACCCACCGGACGAATCATGAATTCCTGAAAAGCTATCGGCGCATCGCTATGCGAACCTCCGTTGATGATATTCATCATCGGCACAGGCATCACGTATGTGTTCACGCCGCCAATATAACGATATAAAGGAATGTCCAAATATTCCGCAGCAGCCTTAGCCACAGCCAACGATACCCCGAGAATGGCATTGGCACCTAAATTAGACTTTGTCTTCGTGCCGTCGAGTGCCAACATCTTGTGGTCGATGGCACGCTGTTCCAAAGCACTATAGCCCACCAAGGCCGGAGCAATTACCTTATTCACATTTTCCACAGCCTTCAACACGCCTTTACCTCCGTAACGTTTTTCATCTCCGTCACGTAGTTCCAAGGCTTCGTGTTCGCCCGTAGAAGCTCCCGAAGGCACCGATGCGCGGCCCACCACGCCGCATTCCAACTCCACCTCTACTTCTACCGTCGGATTACCACGGGAGTCCAATATCTCACGCCCTTTGATTGATTTGATTTTCATATTCACTTTTGTTTTTAAATTAAACATCTTTTTCTATGGCAAAGTTCATCACTTTACACCATTCTTACAATACCTGAAAAAAGGGATTCTAACAAGACGCAAGATACTGACTTTTAAGTACGCCTGCAAACAGGAGAAGTTAAATATGCAGTTTTATACCGACAGCCAGACTTAAAATTTCTTTAAACTTGATGCTACGGTCACCAAAGAAAGTACAGAAATCGGTATCACACGCCCCTAATTCATAATACAAGGATATATCTTGTACCCTCCAATTGGAAACATCCGGTATGTCATACACGATACGTTGGCCCAAGGACAGATTGGCACGGATACGAGTTGAGAAACCGTAATATCCTTTAGGATAACGGTCCGGCTCGTGCGTCCAGAACTTATCGCTTAACACGGAGGACAAGAACAAACTGCATGACAAGGGCTGAATCACCCACGCACTTCCTTTCACACGTAACCGCCAGGGCAGATACGATTGTTTCAGAGTGAAAACGGCCTTATGATGTTCACTTTCAAATTTAGGCAGAAAGCCCAACATGACATCTGTCTCCCATTGCTGCTTCTTCCCGTATGTCCAACCCGTACCGATTGAGGCTGCACCGATGCTTCCCGCAAACTGTATCTTGTAATGGTCGGGAATCAAACGTTTCCACCCCTCCATACGGCGTGCCATCATTTTCTCATAGCGTGTCGGGACAGAGTCTGCCCTCTCCGTCGCGCCCTGCCCCATTACAAAAGAAGGCATGCCCACTGAAAACCATATACTAAAAATCGCAACGTTCAATTTCATATCCTTCTTCTTTTATGGTAATGACGTAATACCCTCGCTTCCCGACTGTCGTACATCCGTAATATACGACTCCGTCATCAAAAAACTCCTCTTCTGCCCAACGGTGGATGTGGCCGAACAGACAAAACTGCACATGGGGGAAACTGGCAATGTAATGCTCAAAGGCGCGCCCCACATTGTTGTTGAACTCCCCGTCGCCGGGCGGCACGTGCATGGCCACAATGGTTTTCTCTACGCCCACCGGCATATTCCTCAATTCGTCCTCCATAAAATTGAAATCGGGAACCGGATGGCTGTAATCATATTCGAGCGCGTTGGTATTCAAACAAACAAAACGCACATTGCCAACCGTAAAAGCAAAATTGTCACTCCCGAAAACTTTCTGGTACACATCAAAACCCGTCCCCAGGCAATCATGATTCCCCAACAGGCAAACATACGGTACCCGTAACTTGTTCAAGAAATCACGTGCCCATAAGAACTCTTTCGTCTCCCCGAAGTCTGCCATGTCGCCGCCATGCAACACAAAATCAATGTCGCCACGGTTATTGATGATATTCACGACTTCTTTCGTTTCGTCATACCGGCGTTGGGTATCGCTGATCATGGCAAAACGGAACTCACGCCTTCCCCGCATCTTGTCTTCAATCAAACGGATGTTCTTCTCCGTCAGCCCGGTCTCTCCTTCTATACGCGTATCGTAGGGATGATATTCGATGATTTCGCAAGAAGACAATATTCCCACCCCGCAAAGTACACCCACGACGGAATTGTATATTCTGCTCATAAAAAACACTTTTGAATATCAAAGATAGAAAAAGAAGCAATACGAAACACACAAAAAGTCCATTTCGGATGGATTAGAAGAATAATTCCTCCTTTTAGGACAACACCCCAAGCCTGCCCCACAAGAAAAAAAGCACGACAAGGGGCAAGCATACAGAAGCCCTGAAATCATTTGGCGCAGAATAAAAAATCAATCACAGCCAAATGAAAAATCGTTTGGCTGTGATTGATTTCCGTTTTGGCGCAGAATGATTCCCCGCCATTACCTATATGATTTACAACATCTTACGGAAGCCCTCAAGAAGTAAAGGTTTCATACAATATGGCATACCGGCATCAGTCAGGGAAGATGCCTTTATAGCGTGCCTTAATGGCTTCTACCCTCTCCCGAGCAAGAGAAGGCACGTCGGCTAACGGGTAGTCCAACCCGAGTTCCTCGTATTTGAACACCCCCATCGTATGATAAGGCAACCATTCTATTTTGCGCACAACCTTGTAATGTCGTACAAACTCTACCAGTTCATCCAACAGCGTGTCATCGTCCGTCAGGCCGGGTACGACCACATGGCGAATCCAAACCTCCGTACCTCTCTTTTCCAATTCATCAAGCAAAGCCCGGGCATTCCGTCCGTCACTTCCGCTGACTTTCCTGCAAAGTTCGGGGCGAAGCGCCTTAATGTCGAGAAGCACCAGGTTCGTATAATCCAACACTGCACATACGCGTTCATTGAACACGGCCCCTGAAGTATCCAATGCCGTATGAAGGCCTTCCTCGTGGCAGAGACGAAAAAACTCGCGGCAGAAATCAGCCTGCAACAAGGGTTCGCCCCCAGTCAACGTCACCCCTCCACGGGCTATGAAACTGCGTACCTTGAGCACTTCGGCAAGCAATTCCTCCGGAGCCATTTGATAACGGGCCGGACGACCGGCATCCCAAGTGTCCGGATTATGGCAATACAGGCAACGAAGCGGACAACCTTGCAGGAAGGTCACAAAACGAATTCCGGGACCGTCGACGGTCCCGAAACTCTCCAATGAATGTATTTTACCCACCAATGTTTTTTCCATTTCCTTTTATATTATAAGGAGTGGTTGATGGTACGCGAAATGACATCCAACTGTTGTTCACGCGTCAGCTTCACAAAGTTCACGGCATAGCCGGACACGCGGATGGTCAACTGCGGATACTTCTCGGGATGTTCCATGGCATCCATCAACAATTCCTTGTCGAACACATTGACATTGAGATGTTGGCCGCCGTCCGGAGTGAAATAACCATCCAACAGGCCGACCAGATTATTTACCTGAATGTCGCGCTCCTTGCCCAACGTAGCCGGAGATATGGCAAAAGTGTAAGAGATACCGTCGTGTGCATGATGGAACGGAAGCTTGGCCACCGAAGCCAACGCTGCAACGGCTCCTTTCACGTCACGCCCGTTCATCGGGTTGGCCCCCGGTGCAAACGGAGTACCACCCTGGCGGCCGTCGGGAGTCGTACCGGTTTTCTTTCCATACACCACATTGCTGGTAATCGTCAGGATGGACTGCGTGGCAACCGCATTGCGGTAAGTCTCGTGCTGACGGAGGTAATCCATGAATTTCTCCGTGATTTCCACTGCGATGGCATCCGTGCGGTCGTCATTGTTGCCATAAGGCACATACTCGCCTTCACGCTCGAAGTCCACAGCCAAGCCGCGCTCGTCGCGAACCACCTTCACCTTGCAGTCGCGGATGGCAGCCAAAGAGTCGGCCACGATGGACAAACCGGCAATACCGGTAGCACGGATACGCTGTACGTCGCCATCGTGCAGAGCCATTTCGTATGCCTCATAGTCATACTTGTCGTGCATATAGTGGATAATCTTCAAGGCATTCACGTACACCTTGGCCAACCAACGCATCATCTGCTCGTATTTCTCCATCACCTCGTCATAGTCGAGGTATTCACTCGTAATCGGTTCGAATTTGGGAGCCACCTGCACACCGCTACGCTCGTCGCGCCCGCCGTTGATGGCATACAGCAAGCACTTGGCCAGATTGGCACGGGCTCCGAAGAACTGCATCTGCTTGCCGATTTTCATCGGAGACACACAGCATGCGATGCCATAGTCGTCACCGTAATCCACCCGCATCAGGTCGTCGTTCTCATACTGGATGGCCGACGTGTCGATAGAAACTCTGGCACAGAACGTCTTCCAGTTCTCCGGCAATTTGTCCGCCCACAGCACCGTAAGGTTCGGTTCCGGAGCCGGCCCGAGGTTGTAAAGCGTATGCAGGTAACGGAAACAAGTCTTCGTCACCAACGTGCGGCCGTCCACGCCCATGCCGCCGAGGGATTCCGTCACCCATACAGGGTCACCGGAAAACAAGTCGTTATATTCGGGCGTACGCAAGAACCGTACGATACGCAACTTTATAATCATCTGGTCTACCAACTCCTGTGCTTCTTCTTCCGTCAGTTTCCCCTCGCGGATATCTTTCTCGATATAGATGTCGAGGAACGTAGAAGTACGCCCTATGGACATGGCCGCACCATCCTGGTCCTTCACCGCAGCCAGATAAGCCAGATATACAAACTGCACGGCTTCGCGGGCATCCTTGGCCGGACGGGTCACGTCGAATCCGTATGCGGCACACATCTTCTCAAAATCCTGCAAGGCACGAATCTGCTCCGTAACCTCTTCACGGTTGCGGATGATTTCATCATTCAGTTCCTGGATGTCAAGGCGTTTTTGGAATTTTTTCTTGTCCTCAATCAAACGTGCCGTACCATACAAGGCCACACGACGGTAGTCACCGATAATCCGTCCACGGCCGTATGCATCCGGCAAACCTGTAATAATGGCCGAACGGCGACATGCCAACATTTCATCGGTATAAGCTGAAAACACTCCTTCGTTGTGCGTCTTACGGTATTTCGTGAAAATCTCTTTCGTCATCGGGTCGAGATGGTAGCCGTAAGCTTCCAGGCTGTTTTCCACCATGCGGATACCGCCTTTCGGAAAAATACCACGCTTGAGCGGGGCATCCGTCTGCAGTCCCACAACCACTTCATTATCCTTATCTATAAAACCCGGCCCGTAAGTCGTGATGCTTTGGGGGAGTTTTGTTTCGGTGTCATACACACCCTTCTCACGCTCCACCTTGAACATCTCGGTCAATTTGTTCCACACTTTGCGGGTCTTCTCCGACGACGGCTTCAGGAAAGAATCATCCCCCGTGTAAGGAGTATAATTGTTCTGAATGAAATCACGCACGTTGATTTCCTTCTTCCACAATTCGCCTTTGAAGCCGGCCCAGCTTTCGTTGTTACGTTCCATAATTTATCCGTTTTAGTTATTTATGTGCTAACCGGCTGCAAAGATACGGAGAAATAACGGATTCCCCTATACCGACTTGTAGGTATTTCAAATTTAAAACTATCCTTATACTACTTTTGTATTCATTCCAATCAAAAACCGGACCAATTATGGAACCTGATATACATCCGGTCTGGGTTCCGTGTTACTGTTCCCGGATAAGGAGGCTTAAAATCACAATAACGGTTCCCCGAGTCCAATATCAGGCGATACACATTTTGCCCGGGCAACTTTACCAGAATCATTCCTTTGCTGAATCCAAGAAATTCATATATGAACTGTTCTTTTTTATCATTCACAATCAGATGCTTGCCAATAATAAAGACCTTTCCGGTGGCACTGACCCGCACATCTTCCTTCCGGAACGAGAAGTCTAGCCCGCGTTCCCTGAAGCGGAACATGTACGCGGCATCCTGCTTGACCAGTTCAAACCGCCCGAGACGTCCGAGTTCCGGCATCCTTTCGTAGTGCCTCCGGGTCTTGCCGTCCCAATAAACCTGCTTTCCCGTAAAGTCACACCCCTTAAAAAAGTCCCCTTTGCATTCCACCTTTCCATAAAGTTCCGGCCTCAAATCACGCCCCTTCCCGTCCACCACCGTCACCTTCCCCCGGAAGACGGCATCGTATGGGTAAAAACACAGGGCAAAATAAGGTTCAGGTATCCGCTCTACCCGCACGAACTGAGGGGCACACACCTCTTTTCCATCCAACGCTATGCCGTATTTTCCGCCCTGCATAAAAACTTCCATTCCCTCGCGCTTCTCCTCTTTCCGTTTGATACGGACCATCTCCAGATTCACCAACTGTTTTTCCATGGCCTCTTCTCCTATATATATAGGAAAAGTATTGCCCGTTGTGGGTCGGCCAACCTCCCTTCCATCAAACATCCGCTGCCAGTCCCATCTTTGTATAGGCATACCGAAAGCCAAATACAGTCCCACCTGGTCCAATACCATCACGTGGCTTTTCTTGCAGGATACACGCATCCCCCGCCCCACCTGCTGCAAATATTTGGCCAATGAAAGCGTGGGTCGGGCAAGTTGGATGACCTCTACCTCCGGCACGTCCCATCCTTCCGAGAATATGTCGACGTTGACCATCAACGTGAAACGGCCGTTCCGATAGTCTTCCACCAAACTCCGGCGTTCCTCCGGCGGAGTCTTCGCGTCAATCATGCAACAACTTACCCCGCCATCCCGATAATACTCCAAGATATGACGCGCATGTTCCCGGTTTATGGCATACACTATGCCTTTCTTTCCTGAAGCAAACGTCCGGTAAGTGTCATACAGATGACGGATGCTTTCAGGACAATCCATCACCGTAGCCATCTCTTTCAACTGGTAATCGCCATCCGCACCACGCTTGGACAACAGCCCCACCCGGCGTACCGCCTTACTGTTCGGGTCGGCACTTATATATTCAAAATCAGCCAACCACCCCTCGTCGATAAAGCGTTCCATACTCCACGTTTGGAGCAATACCTCGAACAAGTCCGTGAAAGGTTCGCCGCTCAACCGGCAAGGCGTGGCCGTCAGTCCCAAGAAAAGAGCCTCCGGCCACTTTTCCCACAATATGCGGTAAGTCTTCGCCAAGGCATGATGAGCCTCGTCCACAACCACAACAGAAGGGCAAAAAGAAAGACTATCTATACATCGGCTCAACGTCTGTATGCTCGCCACCCGGACGTTCTCCGCCAACAACGCCTTCCGGCCACCGGCAATCACCCCGTGGCGTACTCCGAAACGAGACAAGGTTTCCGAAATCTGCTCTACCAGTTCTATCCGGTGCGTCACGACCAACACCCCGTCCGCAGCATTCTCGCGAACCACGGCAGCCATCAGATAGGTCTTTCCCGTCCCCGTAGGCATCTGCACCATCACACTCCGGCTCCCGCCCCACCATTTTTCATACAGGCGATGCTTCATTTCCCGCTGATAGCTGCGCAATTCCGTATAGCTAGCATCTACTTGCTCCATATCCTGCTATATACAATAGCTGTACTATATGACATTTCAATCTTTAAACGGGTTACGATAAACTCCAAGCAGTTGCCGGCCGAAATACAAAAAGAATTTCACATCATCCACAAAGTATCTCCTGAACATTCGCTTGGGTTCCATCAGGAATCTGTAAAACCATTCCATCGCCAACTTCTGCATCCATTTCGGTGCCCGCTTCACATTGCCGGCCTCAAAGTCGATCGTAGCCCCCAAAGCCATCCATATATCAACTCCCGGCATGCGGCTTTTATGACGGAAAATCCATTTTTCCTGTTTGGGTGCCCCCACACCGACCAATACCACATTGGCACCGGAAGCATTGATGGTACGGTAAATCAATTCATTTTCCTCCGGTTTGTTTTCAAAACCATACGAAGGAGACATCGCCCCTACCACGATTTCGCGCCCCACCGAGGCATTGATACGCTCCATGGCTTTTTGCGCCACACCGTCCATCGCCCCCAAAAGGAATATCCGGCAATCCGGATTATCCTTATGATATTGATAGAAAGCCGTAAAGAAACTGCTACCCGGAATAGCTTCCGGAAGCCCATTCCTCAGCAGACGAGAACACAAATACAAAATTTTACTGTCACAAACCACCCACTCCGCCTTTTGATAAAGGTCATAAAACTCACGGTCATGCTGGAGTTTGACCAAATGATCGAGATTCGGAGTGACCAATACCCCGCGTTTCAAGCTTTGCAGCAGTTCAATCCGGGTAATGGACAAGAGGTTCGCATTCAAAATACGAACAAACATGAAATAAAAAATTAACGTTATCGGTTATAGTCTATGCCTACAGTCCCATCTTATGTCCTGTAAGTTTCCATTGCACATGCTTTAAAAACACCTTTAAGGCATGCGGTAAAAATCGGCTCCAACAATACAAACGTCCCACATTCAAGGTTCGATTCAACGCAAAACAGGATAATAACCCTGAATCCCGTACGAAACGGAAATCAAGACTCATTTTAACATCATTATCCACATTTCGCCCATGTACGACTTCGCCCCATAACGGCCCGTCATCCTTAGTATCCAACACAACGGAACGTACATTCTCCATCCGAGGGAGATAATAATGAGTACCAAACTCATACACCGTTTTCAAATGAGAGCCAACCGTAAAGTCTTCTACCCTTGAAACAAAATGATTGTTTGGGAAGCTTATCCACAGCGCATAGTTTTCCTTTAGGAAATACTGCAAACCTCTTTTATAAAAGAAAAAAGTTCCGTCGCAGACCTTTTGTGCATCATTCCGTACCGTGGCAATATAGTCGCGCCCCAATACGTCATCGTTATCCAACCAAGAAGTAATCACTTTTGTCGACTGAACATGCCCTCGCAAATCATTCTCTATCCAACGTGCGAAGACTTGCGGATAGAACCGGGCATATTCGGCTTTTACGGGCACATACTTAAAATTTTCACATCTTTCCGCCCATCCTTTTACACGCTCACGATAAACGGGCGGAGTATCCCCATCGAAAAGTACAACCCACGTAAAATCCTTGCAACTTTGCTGCAAAACACTGAGCAAAGTATATTGTTCAAAAAGGCGGCACCTGTCTTCCAGCCACACTTCATCCCGAGTCACCAAACCACGCTTATCCTTGTTCCACAACGGAAGGTTGAAACGTGTCAACAAATAGTGCCGAACGGGAGAACTGCCACACATAGTTAAAGCATGAGAAAAACGTCAAACTTAAAGAACATATCACATTATTATCACATGCTTACCACGTAGAAATCCTCTCCATTTTCTTTTTTGTACCTGTACTCAATTTAGCCAACTCCTTTTGTTGGTCATCAGCAATCTCATAAGCATGGTACGTTGGATTGCTTGACAAGTTTTCATTGAAAAATATCAAAATCTTATGTTCTTTCTTCAACCAAAACACCAAACGCTTATTTTCCCCTTTCCCACACACGGCTTTTTGTAAGAAAACGGAAGCCTCGGCATAATTATATGTCAAAGGAGATATAACACCTCGATGGCCCTCTTTTGCAAAAAGTCCATGTTTCCTATAATTCAAATCCAATACTCGCTGTGGTTCCCTGTTTACAACAAACCAATCATACAAGGCTTTCTCGTCACATGGAAGAAATGGTTTTTCTGAGATTCCACCATTTTCCCTTGATGTTTTTAATGATTTTGGATGAACACACAACGCATCCAGATCTACAATAACCCCTTTTTCCATGCCACATTGCATAAACGCATCCAATATATCGCCGCCTTTCAAATCCACCCCATTTACATTTATGTCCGTAGGGACATAATTTTCCATCTGCTGATAATCTGCCCAGTCGTTCAGGTATTCCATCAACAGTATAGCCGCCTCTTTTCCCATCCCCTTTTCGATAGACCTATAAAAAGGAACCAGTACTTTATTATCGAAATAACCGGAATATTTCTCATGGTCAATAATGGACAAAGCACGAAATAGTTGTTCCATGAACGAACTAAGTTCTTCACAATTCTTATAATTATAAGCTTGCAAATAAGGATGAAAGCACTCCTCTCCATCCTTAACAATAGGAAATAACAAGAATACCCTGTTCATACTTACCATTAAAATCCAAATAATGTTTCCAGATCCATTTTCATTTGGTCAAAGAATCCCTGCGGCGCATCCTTAATACGGCAGTTCTTTCCTATTGCTAACGGAATTGCCTCGGCATTCATTGTATCACGATTCCTATCAAAATAATAAACTGCAAGATGAGTTTCCTTTAACTCTCCTTTTTTCAATGCTACCAATGCCCCGTTGATCACATGGTCACTGTGCGTTTCTAAAATAATTTGCACACCATGCTCCGCAGCCCGGGATATTAGTTTCATCAAAGCCGCCTGAGCAGCCGGATGTATATGCGCCTCAGGGTTTTCAATCAAGACCAAGGAACCTTTTGGGGCAAAAAGCACAGCAACCAACACAGAAAGGACATAAGTAATTCCGAAACCTGTATTCAAAGCATCAATCCACTTCATGGGGGTTCCTTCCTTCCTATAGCCAAACTTCAAAAAATACTCCGTGGAACGCTGCTCTATATTGATTCTTATATCAGGTGAAATCGCCGTCAGCCAAGCCTCTGTCTGAGTGCGCAATGACAAATCCTCTATTTCATCACAGTTAAAATTCAGTTCCTGAATCGGTATATTCTCATCTCCAAACCTACTCAGAAAATAGACCGCAAATTCCCCACGTCCCATTTTAAAAGAAAGTTGTTTGTGGTCGTCCACAACGGCGGTGTCTGTCTGGTATACAGACTGGGGGCCATCTCGGAATGCACTCAGGTATTGGAAATACCCACTAAACAATGAGCATTTTTCCAAATCCTCCCGACTGTAAGATACGGCAGATGGCAATTGGTTTAAACGTGTCACATCACCTAACGGATACTGGTAAGCAAAATCAAAATTACATCCACAATCCTGCATAATGCTTATCCGCAACAAGTGCGGCTCAACGGCAGTATTCCAGTTCACCAACTGTGAAGATTGCCCTATTTGAAAAGATTCTCCCCTCAAATTCACGGTCTGTGGAAATTCACCTTTCAAAAATGATTCCCTCAACATCAACATAGACTGTATCACTGAAGACTTTCCCATACCGTTCATCCCCGTCAGAATTGAAAGGTTAGCCAACCTCAAATCCGTATCGCCATGTATCTTGAAATTATGAATTTTATATCTTTCTATCATATCAGCCAAGTGTTTTACGTATAACCTCCTCCATTTTTTTGAACCTATAACCTACCGACTTAGATTTTCCTGTTCCTTCCGATAAAGTCTTTTGTAATCTCTTATCCTGAAACAACTCAATATAAAATGTACTAAACAAAGTCTTTTTAAGAATCAAATCATCTTGTTCAGCCTGTGTCAATTTAGAAACAGACACAGCCAAGGCATCAAACAAAGCTTTTGAAACAGGATTTCGCCTCCCACTATCCGATATTGGTTTCCTGAATGCATCATCCCCCAGTAATTCACGACAAACAAAAAGCCCACGACAAAATGCGACTTTGGCTCCATCCAAATCGTCTTGACTTAACTGGTTCAATGTATGCATTGCCACATTTAAGAATGCATCCATGTCACCCTCATAGGACTCATATCCGATTAAATAGAATGCCAAAAAGCGAAGGACGAATTCTTTATCTGCCATTCTTTGGGTAGACACCCCCTTCGTCATTTGACGGAACAAAGGAATATCAGCCATATCTTCCAACAGTCGTGTAGCCACTCCCTGATTCAAGGCATTCCTTATTTCTTGCGGGGTAAGCGGGGTTCCCGCAGAATTAATGCGTTGGAAAATCAGATACTTCACATCCGGAGGTGTTTTTCCTTTCAATATATTGACCGTCACCGACAACATGGAAAATGACAATTTTTCGAAATATTCAAAATCATTATATGTCTTCTTACCATATTGCTTTCCAAGAAAGTCAAGTCCTTTCAACTCCAGTGCCTGGTCTATAGCAAATTTCTTCAAAGTACACAAACGCTGCAATCCGTCGATAACCACCCATCTTTTGCTATCTTTTTCTATACTGAAATAAAAACTGGGAAGAGGCAGTCCTAATAAGATAGATTCCACCAAACGGCTTTTCTTCTCGTCATTCCACAAATCCTGTTTACGCTGAAAAGCCGGGGTCAAATCTATGGCATCATTTTTCAACATGTCTATCAAGACACCTATCGTCACATTTTTCACCTCCACCTCTATGGCTGAAGGGTCAAAAGGTTGTTTTATGGGTAATGTTAGTGTGGACATCCAATCATATTTCTACAATACCCCACAAAGATACACTATTTTTTTAATTGCTTTTCATCTACATTCATTTTTACCCCCAAAAGTTGCTCCCAAGATTGATATATGGCTTTCAGAGCATATTTACGGCTCGTTACAATGGCATTTTCCGCCATACGCTGACGCTCATCAGACGACTGCATCAGGACAGACAACTTCTCTGCCATAAGCGCAGCATTATATCCCTTCTTATCATACGGCAAAATCAAACCATTTTTACCGTCTTCTACAATATCATATACAGCAGAATAGCTCCCGTAAACGGCCGGTATCACACCAAAACTCATACACTCAGCCAATACCAACGGGAAACCTTCATACTCTGATGTTAACATTAACACCGAAGCCCTTTCATAATAAGGTCGCGGTTTTTGGAAGCCCTCAAAACAGACATGCTCCAACCCAAGTTCTCTTGCCCTACGTTCCACACCGGCAAGCTCGGGACCATCGCCCACAATAGTCAACTGCCAGTCGGGAAAGCGATCTTCAAGCATCGCCCACGTATCCACTACGCGGACAACCCGCTTCTGATTATAATCTATGCGCCCCATATAAATAATTTCTTTCCGCTTATTCTCCTTGAAATAAGAATATCCCGATGCATCAATGGTTACAGGGTTGGTCTGCACCGTCAAATGGTCAGGTTTGCTTATACCCGTGAAAGCCTTGAACTTTTCCACAAAACTTGGCGAAAGCACCATGTAAAGATCGCTGTAACAGTAAACATAACGCATACTCCGACTGGTAATCAACTTAAAAATATATTTTTTGCAATGCAATAGCAACCGTCCAAACGGGTTGTGCGTAGTTTCCAATGTTATTTCCACGTCTTTTATGCGTGCGTTGGTATCAGGCGAATTGTGATATACGGCAACGGACTTCACTCCTAATCCAGCTTTGGCCTTGACCAACACTTTGGCCGGGACATACGGCAATCCCCATTGATTGATTACGACATTCACTTTGTCGCCAACAAGAATGGCACGTAACTTTTCCACATTCGTATCCGAACAGCGAAAACCATCAAGCGTGTAGAACAGTATCCGCTTGTCGGCCCTTGCCGTCATCAACGGATTTGGCTTGCCGAAGCAAACAATACCAACATGGTGGCCGTGTTCCACGAAACTTTTAGCCAAAGTCAATGTCACCACTTCCTGACCGCCCACCTCAAACACCTTCATAAGGAACAATATATTCATATTCCGTTCAGTTTTTGCCAGACATCTGTTTCATCTTCATGTACAACGCAAACACGCCTAATTTGTAAAGTACAGGTTTTACAGCCACCAACATCCGTTTTACAAATGGCGATGGCAAATATTTGCGTTCAACAGCGTCTAACGGCAATGTGTTCAGGTCGCTAAAGAACTCTGTACGCCTTGGATTTACCGGCACATTGTGTTTTATCATTATACCGTCTCGTTTTATTATAGGATCTATCTCGGACGGCGCCCAAACAAATTCATTTTTGATTTGTTCAAATATCTCCTTGCCATGTGATGTGTGAATGAACACATTAGTGGCTCCTTTACGGCTAAATTTAGATGACACGGAAAACGCATCCCAACAATCAAAAATGGTAATATCGCTCTGACGATGTAATGTTTTGAAATGGCAATGATAACAGCTTGGACGCGAGCAAATATTCTTAAAGTAAAGACGAAGCATAATGTCAGCTTCCTTACCCTTGTGATAATACTTGCTCTTGTCGGCAAAGGTGATTGTTGCCGTACTGTAATCATAACCATAATGTTTGTCACGCGAACGATAATCTATTACCTGACTTCCGGCAAGGGTAGCATAGTAAGCCAAATATCGCGCTAACAACCGTGGACTTGGTGTGCCGTGGCACACCAAGTCCACGGTTGTTAGCTTTTCATATTTCCGATTCCCAAGGTAACCGTAAAGCCCGGCTATCTGACACGGAGTACCACTGAATACCACAATACGCCCATCATCAAGAAATTTCTTGGCTTCCGCATAACTTTCTCCTATCAAACTTTGCACATATTTCGAACCACGAAAACGTACACATCCTTCAATAGTCTCGCTATAGATGTGACGCAAGGTCATGTTCTCGTCAAAAGCCGCACCGAATACCACACCACCATTATTAACAGCCCAATTGGCTATAACAGTGAAAAAACCACCCGATGTACTGTCACGTAACACTTTCGTATCTTTATTCTGTACCACGTAACTTTCAGGCTCTGTATCGTCCTGCTTGGGTTGCTTTATTGGGCATACACGTTCACATAATCCGCAATCAATGCAAATATCTGCATCAACCTTAGGATAGCGGAAACCTTCGCTGTCCTCTTCCATCGTAATGCAGTGTTTGGGACATACATTATAACATGCCCAACACCCACAACACTGCGTCTTGTCATTAATGGTTATCATTGTTCTATTGTATTTATGCATTACAGGTATTTCAACCATACAAAGGCATAATATCTCATCTACAAGTATTCTTCACTTTTTCGTATCTTTCAAATAGCGGGGATAGTAACCGGAGCGATGGAGCAATTTGTTGCGAAACCAATTTTGGTAAGCCCAATCAAGCAAGAAATTATGAAAACGCAACCACTTCAACATTCTGCGTAAAAAATCTTTAGCCGGAGATTTTTTCCCATGCCACGAGCCCATGAAATGATGGACAGAATAACCACCCTCATCCCCAAACGTCGGTACTTCGAAATAATAACGTGGATAAATGAAGCAACCAGAAGCAAACTCCCTCAGCTGACCATTCAGGAGAAAGTCAGGATAATGAGCAAATGTATAATCATTGAACACAGCATTGTTCGGTTTGTTTTTTTGCAGTGGCATCGTTTCGTATGAATCAAGCAAACCTTTGATATAAGGATGGCGTGGAGCGGCCATTATAACGGCCGTGGAAATGGTACATTCATACATATAGCCTAACACTAGATCTGCCTCAAAGAATTTTTCAGAAAATGGTTTTTTTACTTCCACATCCGTGTCGAAGTATATGCCGCCATACTCATAAAGAGCCTTCAGCCTCACATAGTCGCTAACAAATGCCCATAAACCACTTTCGTAGGCTTCCTGAACGTAGTGGTTTATACCAAGATTGCAGTTACTTTCATTCCACTCTATTATTTTTACCCCCCCCAATTTGTTAAATGATTTAACACATTGTTGGGCTATATAATTTTTCGGGTTACGTCCGAACCAGCAGTAATGTACTATACGAGGTATCATTTCTCCAATCCTCCCAACGCTGTCTTAAGGTAATTAAATGATAAACTGCGAAATTCATTGAGCCGATCATCTACATTACCGAAATCACACGGCATTGCAAGCACGTCATCAAGAGTGTAATCAGTTGTCATCCGTCGCCGTTGCAGACCAGTAATATTCAGCAGATTATCAATACGCGTATTTGTGCTTTGCTTCTCGTGTTCACTAAAACGACTAAATGTAAAGAACTGTTTCTTATAAAGAATGGAGAATACCGAACAATGAAACGAATCGGTGAACACCATTTCTGCATTGCGAATATAATTAAGAAACTCACGTGGCCCCACGCTGTATGGTGCTTCATCGGCAAACCCTTCGTCAGAAGGAATATATTCGTCAAGATGTTGTAAAGCAACGATTTTCAATCCGGTTCGTTGCTTTAACTGCTTGACAAAATCACGCTGCCACGGATTGTTGCCAAGCATATAACAGAAAATATATTTACCGTTAACCAACGGATCTGACTTTTGTATTTTCAGCCAGTCTTCACCACTAAATAACAGTGTTGGGTCGAGCACGACCTGCACTTTCCTTCCCGTAAGCCTGCGAACGAGATCACAAGCACTTTGCTCACGCAAGGCCATGAAATCAAAGCGGTTCATGAAACGGCGATTCTTTTCCACTTGAAACCACGGCACTTCTTTCACACCGATACTCGTCGAATAAGCAATTTTTCTTATATTATCCGGCACCCATTCTAATGTATAGTAACCATGTTCCACACTATCGGTACGCCACAATTGGTCACTCCCCACAAGGAAAGCCGAATATTTTTTTGCCATACCTGTTAATTCCGCCCGTGTCTTGCAAAGTGGTGAAAGATGAAACGACTCTGAGGCAAACTTATTAAAAGCCGCATCACGCACAGCCCAATTTTTCGCAAATTCAGAATTACGACGCTTCTCACGTTCTATCTTCATCTTACCGATTCGCATCTTCCAATCGCCGATTATCAACTTTTTAAGAATATACAATACCTTGTTTTCCTCCATATAGTCAACAGGAGCGCGACAGGCTATCGTCTCATAAGATAATCCCATCCGTTGCATTATCATCTCCGTAGCATACGCCTGCAACATACTCCCGTAATTATGGTGGAAGTAACAAGTAACAAGTCCTATGGGTTTCATTTTGAGAAATGTTGTTGAATTTGAAATTTCAGTTTCAATGTGGTCTGTCTTAACAAACGCGAAAATAATGTATACGCTTTCATTAAATAAAAATGATTGGCTAATAGAAGGATGACACGTTTTGTCAACGGTACAGCTTTCCAATATTTTCGGTTTATATAAGAAAGTTCCTTAACCGCATATTCATAATAACAACCTACAGTTTGTCCAGAGGTCTTTGCACTTACAATTAAGTCATCTACAAGCTGTCTCACTATACCTTTATTTACTGCATCAACATATTCATTGCCTTTGTCAATGAAATAATTGCGTACAACGTTCATCGACTCCCAGTTTTGATCATGTTTGTTTTTTGAAAAATTGTTTGTATAAGACCCTATATTCGAACAATCGTAGAAATACAATGGTTCTCGCAAATTTACTATTACTTTTGCATTGTATAGCAATCGAGGTACAACCTGAAAGTCTTCTCCTTGATTATATCCTTCTTTGCAGTTGATATCATAGTTTGTATAAAGGATACGCCGTATTAACTTTGCCCAAATACTATTGGAATTATGGCGAGCTAATACAACCAAACAATAATCTTTTACGTCTTCAAAAGAAGAATAGCGTACTATTGTAGTATATTGGGGATACGCCCTCTTAAAATCAATGACAACAATATCAGCATCTTTTTCTATTTGCTTCTCTACAGCCTTCTCCACTATGCGCGAGTCCACATAATCATCACTGTCAACGTGCATTACGAATTCACCCGTTGCTGCGGCAACGGCCGTATTACGTGCGGCTGCCAAGCCACGATTCGTTTCATGATTTATTATACGAACACAACTTTCCCGCTTTGGATATTTTTGCAATACCTTTTTCAATACAAAAATACTGTTGTCTTTCGTACAGTCATTGACAAAGACATATTCAATATTTTCATACGTCTGCCTAAAAATTGATTCTGCGCATCTAGCTATATATTTCTCAACACCATATACCGGTACAAGAATGCTGACTTTAATATTCTTCATTGCTGATTTTTTCTATCAACTTATCGACTATTTTAGGATATTTTTTGCAATCGAATTTTCTAGCAAACAGCCGGTCGGACTGGGACAAATAATTATAATCTTCATCTGTATGCCAAATGTATGGACGCCCCCTATTCCAATCGATGTCCCTCATACATCCATGAAATTCATCTTCCAAATCGAAAACCTTGTCACGAAATTGTGAATTAAAAGCAAATGTCTGTTTATATATCTCATCAGGACAATAAGAATATTTGTACATGGTCAATATTTCATCTTTCAATTTCAATAACTCCGTCACAAAATTATGAGTCACGCTTACCCAGTTTGCACCATATCTAAAACAAACATCTCTATTTTTTTGTACGTTAAAATTCAGACCTATCTGTAGTTTATTCAACGCTATCCGCAAAATTTTCAGAATACATCTGACGGGGTCCACATCGTAACGCATGTAATGCATGAAAAAATTATGGCAATACACACGATTCCTTACATTCCAATTTTTCTTTCCGAATCCAATAAATTCCTTACCTGCATGCTGTTCAAAGAATTGATGAATATAATCCTGATTATGTAAAGGCAAATCTAATCCACTTAGCAAGTGGTAATATGAATACCCTGTCTTACCACCTCCGACAAAGGCCGTCAAAAACAAGGTTAATTCTATGTTTATTTGACTTACATCTCCCCAATAAACATTTTTTCTATCTACGAAAACAAGTTTAGAAAAGCGTGTGCTTAAATGTAATCCTGAAATGTTTGATTTTTTGTCTATGTGTATATAAATATCATTACGTTCATCATCAATAAGTGTAACCAACTTTTGTAATTGCCTCCAATTTGTATGGGCTATAATCAAATATGCATGCATAACTCATTATAATAAATACTTACAACACCATAAACCTCATAATGCTTATTTAACCTTGAATATCCTCTTGGGCAACCATTTGAACTTATTGAGTATATTAAGGTTTCTCATACCCAACATTTTCCAAAACCTTTTTTCTATAATCTCATAACCGGGAACACCAACCCAAGAAGAAGAAAATTCATGTACACAAACTGTATTGCCCGTTATTGTGACTGTACCGGACTTATAATCTTTTGCCGAAAAAAAGTCTTGCGCATATATCTCCGGTTGTTCTCCGCCATACTGCGAAAGGAATGACGTTAAACGGGTTGTATTGGGCAATAAATCAAACTTTCCATTGCCTTTTTGAAAAGGAATAGAATTATATTCCTGCAAAAAATCTTTTATCCATGGGGTATCTGGCTCAGCCCCTATCACAGCCGTCCCCAACCGGTTCCGCGCCTCTATTCCGATAAAGGACTTGTTCTTAAGAAAATTATTAAAAGTTCTCAAAACCCGGACATCCGTATCTAAATATATCCCCCCTTCCAGAAGGGCATACATGCGGCACACATCACTTACAAAAGCATACTTTTTAGCCTTATAGGCTTGCGCAGTATATGGTAAAGAATCGACATTAAAATTATCTTCATTCCATTCCTTAATTTCATAATCCGAAAGGACGCGATGCCACACTTCAATATAATCAATTACTAGCTGAGGTTTTACTTGCCTCCCAAACCAACAATAATGAATTACTTTCGGAATCATCTTATTAACTGCTTTATCTTTAATTTAAACTCTCTGTAATAATTCCGCAAAAGCCCTTTATAGTAAAAAAACGACTTAGAGGTATTACCACATATCTCATAAATTTCTTTGAATTGCCGCACACATTGGAACGTGGACACTCCTGTCAGATCGTAGATTGAAACCACCACACCCGTATAAAAGAACTCATACCCTGCCTTGTATATTTGCATCATCATATTATAGTCTGCCGCAAGCTTGAACTTACAATCAAAAAGATAGCTTTTGGCCAAACCACCCCTTACGAAAATGGCTTGATGGCATATGCCCATGCTTCTCACTTTCCCAGTTTCAAGAAAAAACGGCTTCCCTTTCCACAGAGAAATCCCCGTTGCCCTCTTAAAATAAACATCCCCAAATACAACACCGACCCTGCCACCATAGGGTTTTGAGAAAATACCAGACAGGACATTGGCAGATGCCAGAATATCTCCTGCATTTAAAAAAAGAATCCAATCCCCAGTTGAGGCAATAACAGCTTTGTTCATCGCGTCAAAAATCCCATTATCTTTCTCTGAAATGAAATAAGCAAACCTCGAACGGTATCGATTCAGTATGTCCAACGTATCATCCTTACTACCTCCATCCACTACGATATACTCCACATTACCGTAATCTTGATTTACAACACTTCTTACCGTGCTCTCAATAACATCCTGACAATTAAATGTCACTGTTACGACTGATACTTTGGGAACCATATTTGTATTTCAAAACTAAAACCAACAATAAGAAATAAACCTTAAATCCGCAACTCCATTCCCGAAGTGCTACCTACATAAAGAGAAATGGACT